>Ga0302246_1000018_pt1 | contig 178273 bp, 166 predicted proteins | sample AAG_UR_Trp_MG_FD_193533 | JGI IMG/M metagenome (GOLD analysis project Ga0302246, IMG submission 193533) | Enriched activated sludge microbial communities from anaerobic digester in WTTP, New Holstein, Wisconsin, United States - AAG_UR_Trp | ecosystem: Engineered > Bioreactor > Anaerobic >... | reverse complement strand
CGACGACATCTCGCGGATAAGAGCGGGACTCCTTCGTTAAAACGGGGCAAAAGCGGTATTTATAATGTTTCCTCGGGATGTTGCGCGAAGTAGGTTCGAATTTCATCCTGAAAACCCCGCCAAATTTTCTCCTGAGAAAATTTGGTGTCAGTAACATCCGCTAGCCACCGCCAAGAGCTTTCACCAGGACGGCGGGGAGTTAAGAAAGCCGCGCCTTTAAAGGCGCGGCTTTCGATTTTTCCCGGCAATTGCCGACAAGTTGCCGTTATTTTGCCGATAACCGACGCTCTTGGTTAAAATCGCGTAGAACGCGGTAATTTTTACATTGCATCATGGGACTGCACTTATCCCCACCCACACACATGCAGCCCTTCGACAATATTTCCTCAATCAGAAGAACAGCACAACATCGCCAGGTCTGTTATAATCGTATATATTGCGAGGGGATATATGGGCCAACAAGAGACCATAGCTTCATTAGAACGGATTCTCGCGCCGGACGGGCGCGTAGACACCTCTTTTTCTGTGGTCTTTTTGAAAGGGGAGCTCGCGTACAAGCTTAAGCGTGAGATCAAGACGCCTTTCTTGGATTATTCCACTCTGGAGAAGCGTGGTCTGCTGTGTAAAAGGGAGTTCCAAATAAACAGCCGCCACTCTCCCGTGCTGTATCGCGGCTTGGCATCTCTGTGCAGCGGGAGCGGCGGCATTGGCCCGTGGCGCGCGGGCAGAACTCCCCCTGAGGACGCGATCGAGCACCTGTTGGAGATGAACCGATTCGACGAAGATGCGCTACTCAGCAGACTTGCCATGCGCGGATCGCTCACGGAGGCCCTCTGCGGCGCGGTAGCGGCAAAAGTTGCGCATATGCACGACGCAGCCCCGCTCGTTGCGTCCGCCGGCTACGCCGAGAAGTTCCTGCAGGTGGTTCACATTATCATGGGGCAGTTCTGCGCTGCCGTGGACGGGATTTTGCCCGCAGAAGCCTTGAAAGAGGTCCCTCACAGACTGCAGCGCGCGTTCGATAACTGCCATGACGTGTTGTCCGCGCGCGGTTCCACAGGGAACGTGCGGGAATGCCACGGCGACCTGCACCTGGGCAACATCTGCCTTTACAAAGGCGAGCCCTGCATCTTTGATGCCGTGGAGTTCAACACGGAATTCACGCACATAGACACGTTGTACGACCTATCTTTCCTTATAATGGACCTGCATCACCACAGCCTGCCGAAACTGGCGGAAAATGTGGCTAAGGGCTACCTGGCCGGCACCAGGACTCCGTGGGCGGACTACGCAGCGGTAATGCCGCTCTACCTGGGTTTGCGCGCCGTGATACGCTGTAGCATCTCCGCCGGCAGCGCGCGCGGCAGTCAGTCTCCGGAAACTGCCGATGCTCAACAACGCGAGGCACGGCATTACCTCGAAGAAGCGCTCGCCTTCCTTTCCTGAGCGGGTCCTGGTTTTTTGTATCATATGTTTTTGCTCCATTTCGGAGCGGTTCGGGGGCACAACATGGAAAAGCTCATCGGTTTAACTCAGAAAGATGTGGCGGAGACGGTGTTCATCTGTGGCGATCCCCGGCGCGTGAAGGATCTCGCCGCCCACCTGGATTCGCCGAAATACGTCGCGGAGAACCGGGAATACGTTTCATGGAGCGGGTCTTTTGATGGGAAGAGAGCTCTTGTAGTCTCTCACGGCGTGGGAGCCGCCGGGGCCGGTGTCTGCGTACAGGAACTGATAGATTTAGGCGCACGCAAGATAGTACGCATCGGCACAGCAGGGACATTTCTGGATGATTATAAGCGCGGCGATGTTTTCCTCCCCAGCGGAACGCTACGCATGGATGGAACCACTCGCCGGCTAGTAGAGCCCGAATATCCCGCGGTACCCGACTTCTCGCTGCTCTCCGCCATCTACTCCTCCGTGAAGGCCATTGACCCCCGGGTAAAATGCGGCCTTTCGGCCACCGACGACCTCTTCTATGCCGGTGAAGAGAAATTCAAGGCATATAAAAAGCTCAACATAGACGCGGTGGACATGGAAACATCCGTGCTTTACGTTCTGGGCAGTCTCAACAGGGTCAAAACCGCATCGGCGCTATTCTTCGACGGCAACCCTATAAAGTGGAACAACGGCGACTATGACCCCAAGTCCACCGTCTTAAAGGACTCCATGGCACGCATTGTACCAGCAGTTATGGGCGCCACTATTTCGCTCCCCTAGCTTCGCGAGGCAACGGCATGAGACATGCACAACTCTCAAAGATAGCCGTGCACGAGGCGCCCTTCCTAATGCGCCAGGTGCAGGAATATTCGCGCGCAGGGCTCTCAGGCTACAGCCTGGTGAACAATACGCCCCTGACGATGTCCGCGATAGTAAAGATGATGCCGTTCATCGAGAATGGTTTCCGCCTGCGCGCCAGCACACCGTCGTTCCTGGGCCGCGACCCCGACGCTATAAAGCTGATGCGGGAAATGGGGTACGATTTCGACGCCGATAAGCAACGCTGCGAGGGGGCCGACATACTACTGGACTGCTGCGCCGAGTTGCGCGGCGTAAAATCGGCCAAAGCGGTGGCCGAATTAACGCGCACAGGCGTGAACGTCTACCATGCGGAGGGCGTTTCCAAACCGGTTCTCTCAGTAGATGATAGCCGCCTGAAGGCGCTTGAGACATTCTACGGCACTAGTGACGGCTTTATACGGGCCTACAAGGAGTTCGTCTCGCCGCAGGTAAAAGGAAAGAAATTCCTGCTGTTCGGCTTTGGCAAGGTTGGCAAAGGCATACTCCGCGGCTTGCTGGAGCAGGGGGCCATCTGCACAATAGTGGACACCGACGAGGCCGCGCTGCGCTCCACGTTCGGCGCCGAAGCGAAACGGATACTATCTTCCGAGATAAAGGACATCGGACCGATCTTGCGGGATCACGAGGTACTGGTGACCGCCACCGGCCGCGACAATTTCCTGTCCGGGACGCCGTGGGCGGGCGATATCCTCGCCTCCGGCATCAAACTGATGAATATGGGGGCAGCAGATGAGTTCGGCCCGCTTTTTGGTGAAAAGGCCGTGGTAAACGGCAAGAGACCGATAAACTTTCAACTCAAACGTCCGACACTGCTGAAGTTCCTCGACCCGGTATTTTATGCGCACAATTCCGTGCTGGCACTATTCCACGATGGGAAGCTTAAGCCGGGCCTGCAGCCGCTGCCCAAAGAAATGGACGACGCTCTTGTGCGCGAGTGGCATTCATTCTGGAAGATAGACATGTCCCTATTCCTGTCCATATGCCCGGAATAATCAGCCTTGTCCTGGCCTGCGCTCTATCCGTCACGCTGCTCAGCCAGGCCCGGGCCGCCGAAGCGCCGCAACAGAAATTGTTCATTGTATTCAGCTACCCGGCAGGGCAGTGGTCCGAAGGGATCCTGACCGGCCTGTCCACCCGCCTTGCCCGCAGCGGGATACGCTACACATTAAAACATGATATCTACGACTCTCCGCGCTTCTCCCCGGCAACTTCGACCGAGGCGGTTGCGGAAGCGGTCCGCATCGTTAAGGCCGCGGCCGAATACAGGCCGGATTTCGTGATACTCTGCGACGACGAGGGAGCCGACGCCCTGGCGCCCGGCATGAAGAAGCTGGGCATACCGTTGCTTTTCGCCGGCATCAACAAGGACGAGAAGGATGTGGCGTGGCTGGAGAAGGGAATAAACCTTACCGGGGTATTCGAGCGTTATCCGATTGAACCCTCGCTGAAACTGCTCTCCAATCTCAGCGGCGGCAAGGTAAAAACCATATCATTGCTTACCAGCATTAACCCGACTTCGGTAATCATAGAGAAACAGTTCTCCGATTACTTCCGGGCCCATAAGACGCGTGTAGCCCTCAAAAAGAGCCACGCGACCAACAAATGGTCCGACTGGCAGCGTGCGATACTGGATATAAACAGCGAGGGAGAGGCCCTCTGGCTGCTCGTTCCCTGGAACGTTGAGGACGCGGAAGGGGAACGTATGGACCTGCGCGTTATGGGGAAATGGATGTCAGCCAACATCCGCGTGCCGAGCATCTCTATTGTGGACGTCAACCTGCAGCTCGGCGCGATGGCCTCCATCTCAATGACACCGGAGATCATGGGAGAGGAACTGGGGAACATCATCCACCTCTCCGTTTCCGAGCACAGGCCGCTCTCCAATATCCCGTACCGCTACCCGTCCAAGCATGAAATCATCATTAACAAGAAGCAGACCGACAGGCTGGGAGTAAAAGTACCGATAGAGTTGCTGGAATACGCGAAGATCATAAAACAAGAAGGACTGGACAGCGACCAATAGCATGAATAAGCGCTTTCTGGCCACCGTGATACTCTGCTCCGTTCTGCCGTTGCTGGCCGCAGCGGCGGTCATCTACCAAATTTATGCGGGATCCGTGCGGCGCGACATCGAAAGAACGTTGCAGTTGGAGGCCGAGTACAAGTCCCGCGAGATCCACAACTACATCTCGCTCAAGAAGCAGAGCCAGCAGACGCTCTCCGGCCTCGGCGTTTTTTCCGTCGCAGTGGAGTATCAGCGTTTCGAAGGACTGACACGCTTGTTCAACTCGATGATGGTCAACGAGCGCGGCTACTCAGGAGTCTGCTTCCTGGACAGGCGGCGCAAGTTGCGCGCCGCCAACGAAGTCTCCGCGGCGGGCGAGCGCCTGGAAAATCACCGCGAACTGCTGGCCCGCTATGCGGCCGCGGCCGATTTCAAGAGCGTCCGGCCATGGCAGGTGGTCGACGCCGGCCACGGAGACACCCCGCTGGTCCTCTCCCTTGTGACCGGCGAAAACGGAGAGCATATAGGCTACCTGTTGGCGGTACTGGACCTAAATGAGCTGCGAGAGATCCCCGCATCCTTTGTGGAGAAGTACGAGAAGATGCACGGAGTGGCATTGCAGTACCTGGCCGCTGTAACAAGCGGCGAAAGCTATCGGCCGCTCATAAACTCCGCCGGCTTCGACACGACCCTCATGTCCTCGTCCGACAGCTATACCGGCGTATTGGAGGAACGCGGTAAGGTGAGCGCCTGGGGCACATATGGCCAGATATCCAGCGTGCGAACTTATTTTGAAATCCCGTCCTCGGCAATACTCGCCAGGCTCCGGGAAGTACGGCTTTTCTTCCTGGTCTCTATTCCGCTGTTCGTGCTGGCCGTCTCCCTAATAGTCGTTTACATTACCAAGCACTCCTTCCGTTCAATAGAGGTGCTGCTCAAAAAAATGGAAGACATGTCAAAAGGCAACTATAGTCGTATCGATAGACCAGGGCTTGCCGGGGACAAGTATATAGACTATGCCAACAGGTTGATAGACCGTATTATTTTGTACGAGGAATCCTACAGAAAGGAGGCTCAATTATCCGCATTAGGCAAGCTGGCCTCACAGGTGGCCCATGACATCCGCTCGCCGCTGGCGGCGCTCGACGCCGCGCTGAAGAACACCTCAAATCTCCCGGAACAGCAGCGAGTCGTAGTCCGTCACGCCGTCAATCGCATCCGCGATATCGCCAACAACCTGCTTGAAAAAAACCGCAGGCAACCGGAGCATGCGCCGACCAATGCCGAACAGGGCGCCGCCGAACAACCCGGGACATATCTACTCTCAAGCCTTATAGACCCGGTCGCCACCGAAAAGCGCCTGCAATTTGAATCAACGCCCGACATCATTATAGACTTCGACCTCAACCGTGAATCCTACGGCCTCTTTTCCAGGGTCCAACCGGTGGAGTTCCGGAGGATGATCTCCAACCTGGTCAACAACGCCGTTGAAGCACTGAGCGGGAAAGGCACGGTTAAAATCAGCCTGACCAATAAGGGAGAGGATATTTTCCTCACCATCTCCGACAACGGCAAAGGGATTCCCCCGGAAATCATCGAAAAACTTGGCCGCCGCGGCGAGACCTATGGCAAGGAGGGAGGTTCCGGGCTTGGATTATTCCACGCTAAAACATCGGTTGAAAGGTGGAACGGCGAACTGACTATCTCGTCCACGCCCGGCACAGGGACCACCATCCGCGTTAAATTACCCAAAGCTTCAGCGCCTGCATACTTTGTCGGTGAGCTTAAAATCGCGCCCGGCCGGCCAGTGGTTGTATTGGATGATGACCCGGGGATCCACCAGCTTTGGCATGGGCGACTTGAATCTGCTCGCGCCAAAGAGCATGGCATCGAAGCGCTTTATTTCAGTGCACCGGAGCGGCTGCGAGCCTGGTATAGAGATAACTCCGAAAAAGCCGCCAAGGCCCTCTACCTTTTCGATTATGAATTGGCCGGGCATAAGGTAACCGGAGTGGACCTAGCCGAAGAACTGGGCATACACGCGCAGACCATATTAGTCACCAGCCACAGCGAAGAGCCCCGTATTATAGAAAAATGCTCACGCTCAAATATCAGGATAATACCAAAGGGACTATCCGACCTTGTTTCTGTTTCCATCGCCCCCTCCACCCCCATCGCCCAGGCTGTGCTCCTGGACGACGATCCGCTGGTGCACATGAACTGGAAGACGGCCGCTAACTCGGGCGGGGTAGAACTCAGGGCCTGCCGGACCCGCGCCGAACTGGAGGCGGTCCTGCCCGGTCTGCCCAAAGATACACCTATCTATCTAGATTCCGACCTGGGGGAAGACATCAAAGGCGAAGATATCGCCAAAGCCCTCAGGGAAAGCGGTTTTACCGATTTGACCATGGCCACCGGCCACGATGCCGTCAAATTCGCCCACCTCCCCTGGCTCAAGGTAACCGGTAAAGAGCCGCCCTGGACCGCTGTTTAAGGAAATATAATAGTACAGGCGCGAGGCGGGCCATCTGGCTCGCCTTTTCTTTTCACTTGAGAAAGTATTTTCACTCGAAAATATCTCCCGGAGCCGCATTCCTCTTAATTGACTGTTTTCTGGACAAAGATCGGCCCCAGCACAGGCGATACGGTTGGCATAAATATTGCTCTACCTAAGGTGCGGGCAAATTATAGGTTAGGAGACTAACGATATGATGAAAAAGACCAGCATACTGATAGCGATGTTCGCGGTGATGGCGGCGGCCACGACCGCCAAGGCGCAGGTGGATTTCGATGGTCGAAAAAACCAGCAAATCACTATACATACACTCCTCGCCTCTGACCAGTACGCGCCTCAAACAGAGACCTTAACTCCAATCCCCACTATACCCTCAGCGGAAAGCCCCGAATACCCGACCGTCCTGCGGGAACTTGACACGCAGAATCGCCTGACGCTCGCAGAAGATTGCCCAGCACATATAACAGGCTCCGTGGCAAGGAATTTCTTACGGGACAAAACCCTTACTGTGCTGTATAATAGCAGGGAAGTTGTTTTTGTTAAATATAACGGAAAGAACACGTACATGGAGTTGGAGCGCAGTGATGACCCCGGATTGCTTCAATATTTAGACACACTTCCCGCTCTCGCATGGAACGGGAACAAAAGCTGGATAAGCGTCTGCAAGGATGTTTTGGTTTGGGTAAGTTTAATAAAAGATGGCATCGAGGTCGGTCAGTGGGTAACAAAAAGGATGTGCGAACTGGAATGGAGCAGTGGTCCGGGAGAAATTGGACACATACCAGCAGGTGCGGAAACGCATGTGCGCGCCATAGCTTTTCAGCTTTAGACGAGACCACCTCGGGCGGTGGGGGAAACCCACCACCGCCCGAAAAAATATGCGTTCTATCTTAAAGTTGCTGACATTCTGGATTTTTCTAAATATAGCCGCCGGATTCACAACCGGCTTAATTCTTTACCCTTTCAAAAAAACACCTGGCCTCGAAGAGTATTCGATATCCCTCATTAGGTTATTTATCGGCGGGGGCTTATTTTATTTTATCCTTTCTAATCCGACTTTTAATATCACTAAAGAGAGTTGCACTGATTTTTTTAAGAGCGAGCCAAAAGACCTCTGGCTTGCCGGAAGATATTTATCGTTTTATGTTTTAGGCTTTAGTCTGATAATCCTAATACTCACAGGGATTGCACATTTTGGGATGGACACGTTAGGCATACAAAAAGACTACTTCCCCTCAAGCCCGGATTTTACACGCTTTAAAACGCTTGATTCGTCAGCCGCTGGAGGAGTTGCGCTCTATCTCATCGGAGTATGCCTGATAGCTCCGATAATAGAAGAGATTTTCTATCGGCAACTTCTATATGTCGAGTTAAGAAAAAAATTAGGACCCATTCCCTCAATCTCGTTTTCAGCTCTCTTTTTTGGGCTGTTTCATTCTAACATCATCGTTGCCGCTTTAGACGGAGCTTATCTATCTTACGTATATGAAAAAGAAAAGAACCTGATTGTAAATATAATTCTTCACGCATTGCTTAATATTCTTTCCATCTTACTAATGGCCGGGCTTAAATATATATAGCCACTAACCAGCGATTGCCCCCTACGTATATCCCCGCAGTCTTCCCGCCGGTGGCGGGAATCAATAACAGTAAAGACCACCGCGGCGGCCGCGTCGCGGCCACCAGCTCAGCGCATAGACCGGAACGGAGGTCTCTATCCGCGGCGGAAACGGGCGCGCAGGGCCTCGTACAGGGACCTGGCGCGGGAAAGAAGGATCTCCGCGGGGCCGGCGGCGGGCGGCTGGTGCAGCGGCAGGCGGAAGGAGAAAGTCGCGCTTTTGCCGGGGTCGCTGGTTATCTCGAGCGAGCTGTCGTGCAGGGCCAGCAGGTCGTTGACTATCTTCAGGCCGAGGCCGTAGCCGGAGGCCGCGGCGCGGCCGCCTTCGCTGCGGTAGAAAGCCTCCTTGAGCAGGTCCAGTTCCTCGGCGGGTATCCCCTCGCCGGTGTTGCTTATCGAGAAGCGCGCCCCGGGGATCTCCCCGTAGTGCCGCGACACGCGCACGGTTATTTTCCCGCCGGGCGGCGTGTATTTGACGGCGTTCCCCACCAGGTTCGAGATGACCAGGGCTATGAGCTCCTGGTCGGCCGCCACCGGGACCGGGGTTTCCCTGTCCATCTCGAAGGAGATGTTCTTGTGGGCCATCAGCTCCCTGACGGAAGCGACGCAGCGCTCCGCTATGTCCCGCAGGAAGACCCGGCGCGGCTCGGGGGTGAAACGGCCGGACTCCAGCCGCGCCTCGCTGAGTATGTTCTTCACGAAGGTCCGGAGATTGCCCTGCACCTCGGAGAGCATGTCGTAGACCGGTGACAAGGCCTCCAGGCGCTCGGGGCTCTCCCCCCCTTTGAGCAGAAAGACCCCTCCTTCCAGGCCGGAGAGGGCGTTGTTGAACTCGTGGCTGACGGTATGTATCATGGCCGATTTCAGCTCGGCCGCGCGTTCCACCCTCCTGAGCAGGAAGCGTATCACCAGCAGCAGCGTGACCACGGCCGCCAGCGACAGCATTATCAGCAGGAGCCTCTCCCGTATACCGGTCAGGCGGGGCGCCATGGTCTCGGAGTCTATGACGATGGAAGCGGTGCCGACGCGCCTGGAACCGGCCCAGATGGGGGCCGAGAAATAATGACAGTCGAGGCCGTCGGGGCACCTGAAGTCTTTCCTGAACGTCGCGCCGGCGGCGCGGGCGGCTTCGCTTTCGGGGCTGGCGTCGGCGTCGCCTATCCTTTCCGGGTCGGAATGGGAACGTATCCGCCCCCGCCCGTCGGTGACGCAGGCGTACCTGATTATGGAATCCGTGGCCACGCTGTTGACCAAGGCGTGGAGGAAAAAGAGGTCCTCTCGCGGGAACAGCGCCACGCCGGCGCCCTTGGCCAGGGTCACGACGCGGTTGCGCATATCGTCGAAGACGGCCTGGCGGCCGGCGTCTACCATGCGTGCGGCCAGCACCGCGATCAGGACGAAGGTCAGGAAGGCGGCGGCCAGCAGCCCGTCGACGGCGAACTTCCTCAGCCGCAGGTTTTTCAAGGAGCGGACGCTCATCGCCCGCCGCCCGAGACCCGCCGTATCTTCTCCCGCAGTTGACGGGCGGGAGGATAGGAGGGATGTATTCCGGAGATCTGGTCCAGGTAGCCGAGGGAGGCCTTCATGTCATTGTCGGTATAGGCGCTGACGGCGCGGTAATAGAGGCGCTCCACCTTCCTGGAGTCCTCCGCCGAAAGGCGGACTTCCGCCGCGGCCTTGGCGGCCGGGCGGGGCAGGGCGCAGCCGGCCAGTAACGGCGGCAGGAAAAGAAAGATCAGCGCTCCGCGAACGGACATGTTCTGTAATTACCCTCTCCCCTCAGGAAGTCTATCATTTACGGAAAAGAAAATCCCCCGCCGCCCTCGGTGCGGCCGGGGGACGGGCGGCGCGGCTCAGGCGGCGCCGAGTTCTACCGCAACCGAGGGATCGGCCTCGTCTGAGGCCGAATCTTTCAGCGAAAAGCCGGCTTTGTCCACGCAGCCGGCCGAGAAGAGGTCCTCCAGCGCGGGCTTGAGCGCGGAGGCCGCTTTGGGGCCGCATTCGACGGACAATTTCGCGACCGGCCATTTGACGCTGCGCTTCTCGCCGGCCTTTTTCGTGCGGACGGCGTCGAGCACCTTGCGCGCGGTCTTCAGCGTCAGCTCGTCGCCCTCGACGGCGGCCATCTCGGAGGCGGAAGGCCACGGGGCCTTGTGCACCGACGGGTGCCCGGTGCGGGCCGCGAACGACCAGCTCCAGACCTCCTCCGTGATGAAAGGCAGGAAGGGCGCGAAGAGGCGCAGGAAAACGCCGACGGTCCACTCCAGCGCGGCCGCGGCCGAACGGGCCCGCGCGGGCGTGCCGGAATAGGCGCGCCCTTTGACGAGCTCCAGGTAATTGTCGCAGAAGTCCCAGAACGCGGTCTCTATGTAGAGCAGCGCGGCGGCGTAGTCGTACTCCGCGAAATCCACGCGCGACTTTTCCACGATGCTCTTTAGGTGCGAGACCCAGGCGCGGTCCAGCGGCTCGGTTATGTCCGCGTGGCCCAGCGGCGCGCCGGCCGCCGGGCCGCGGGTCTGCATGATGGCGAACTTGGAGGCGTTGAAGATCTTGGTCGCCAGGCGCATGCCCACTTTGAAGACGCTCTCGTCGTACATCGTATCCTGGCCGAGCTTGGCCTTGCCGGCCCAGTAGCGCAGCGCGTCGGCCGAGTAGGTCGCGAGCAGGCCCTCGGGCGTTATCGTATTGCCTTTGGACTTGCTCATCTTGCCTTTCTCGGGGCTGACCACCCAGCCGCTGATGGCGGCGTTGTGCCACGGCACGGAACCTTCGTGCATCCAGGATTTGGTGATCGTGTAGAAGGCCCAGGTGCGGATGATCTCGTGCGCCTGCGGGCGCATGTCGGCGGGGAAGAGTCTGGAATGCCTCTCCTTGTCCGCCGCCCAGCCGCTGGAGACCATCGGCGTCAGCGAAGAGGTGGCCCAGGTGTCCATGACGTCCGGGTCGCCTACGAAGCCGCCCGGGCGGCCGCGCTGGTTCTCGTTGTAGCCGGGCGGGCAGTCGGTCTGCGGGTCCACCGGCAGCCGGTCCGCGGCCGCGACGACAGGCCTGGAGAAATCGGTGTTGCCGTCGTTGTCGACGGGGTACCAGACCGGGAAAGGCACGCCGAAATAGCGCTGGCGACTGATGCACCAGTCCTGGTTGAGGCCCTCGACCCACTGCTCATAGCGTTTGTACATGTAGTCGGGATGCCACTTGACCTTGCGGCCCTGCTCGAGCAGCGCGGCCTTGTTCTCGAGTATCTTTATGTACCACTGGCGGGCCGGGACGAACTCGAGCGGCAGGTCGCCTTTCTCGTAGAACTTCACGGCCTGCTGCGTCGGCCTCGGGTCGGCGGCCAGCGCGCCGGCCTCGGCGAGCATGGTCTTGACCTTGTTGCGGGCCTGCTTGGCGTAGAGGCCGGTCAGGTGGGCGTAGGCCGAGTTGGCGGCGGCCGGGTCGGCGCTGTCGAAAGGAGCCGCGCCGAAGTCCACCGGCAGCAGGCGGCCGTCGCGGCCGATGATCTGGCGCATCGGCATGTCGTGGTCGCGCCAGAACTGCACGTCGGCTATGTCGCCGAAGGTGCAGACCATCATGATGCCGGTGCCCTTCTCGGGATCCGCGTGGAAAGAGGGCATGATCGGCACGCGCGCGCCGAAGAGCGGCGTGACGGCTTTTTTGCCGAACAGCGGCTTGAAGCGCTCGTCGTCGGGATGGGCCACGACGGCGATGCAGGCCGGCAGCAGTTCGGGGCGGGTGGTAGAGATGACGAAGCCGCCGCCGCCCTCGACGCCGAACTTCACGTCGTGGAAGAAGCCCGAGGCCTCGCGGTCCTCGCATTCGGCCTGCGCGACGGCGGTCTTGAAAGTGGTGTCCCAGAGCGTCGGGGTCTCGGCGCTGTAGACATGGCCCTTTTTGAAGAGGTCGACGAAAGAGGCCTGCGAGGTCCTGCGGCAATGCGCGCCGACGGTGGAATAAGTCTGCCGCCAGTCGATGGACAGGCCCAGCCGGCGCCAGAGCGCCTCGTAGCGCTTCTCATCCTCGGCGGTCTGCCGCTCGCAGAGCTCCAGGAAGTTGCGGCGCGAGATGTGGACGTAGTCCTTGAGGTCCTTCTTTCCGGACAGGGGCTGCGGCTTGTAGTCCGGGTCATAGGGCAGCGCGGGATCGCACCTGACGCCGAAGAGGTTCTGCACGCGGCGCTCCGTCGGGAGGCCGTTATCGTCCCAGCCCATCGGGTAGAAGATGTTCTTGCCCAGCATGCGCTGGTGGCGCACTATCACGTCGGTCTGGGCGTAGCTGAAGACGTGGCCTATGTGCAGCGAGCCGGAAACCGTGGGCGGCGGCGTGTCCACGACGAAGGTCTCCAGCCGCGGGCGGGCGGGATCGTAATGGTAGACCTTGCCGTTCTCCCAGCGTTCGCAGAGCGCGGGTTCGACCGAAGCCGGCAGGTAATTGGCCGGGAATTCGGATTTCTTCTCGTTGGTTTCCGTTGAGGCGTCTTTCATAGGGCTATTTTACCTTTTTTGGCGGGCGGGCCGCTCCGGTCAAAATTGTATAATCAATGCTCGGGAAACGATTTTTCGGCAAGGACTTCGAAATGGATATCGGCATCGTAGGGCTACCCAACGTCGGCAAATCCACGCTGTTCAACGCGCTCACACGCGCGGGCGCGGCTTCGTCCAACTACCCGTTCACGACGATAGACCCCAATGTGGGCGTGGTGCCGGTGCCCGACAGGCGGCTCGACGCCCTGTTCGACCTGTTCAAGCCGCCGAAGAAGGTGCCGTCCTACATCAAGTTCGTCGATATCGCCGGCCTGGTCAAGGGAGCTTCCAAGGGCGAGGGCCTGGGCAATAAGTTCCTGGCCAATATCCGCGAAGTGGACGCCATAGTCCAGGTGGTGCGCGTGTTCCAGGACCCCGACGTGGTGCACGTGCTGGGCGAGATAGACCCGATCCGCGACATCGAGGTCATCGAGACCGAGCTGATGCTGGCCGACATGGAGACGGTCGACAAGGCGCTGGAGAAGAACCAGCGCGACCTCAAGGCCCGCACCAAGGACGCCGAGGAGAAACAGGTCAAGCTCGAGAAGATCAAAGCCCTGCTCGCCGACGGCAAGCCGGCCCGCGAGGCCGGCTACGCCGCCGAAGAGGTGCGCGATTTCAACCTGCTGACGACCAAGCCCGTTTTCTTCGTCGCCAATACCTCCGAGAAGCCCGACCAGGCCGTGCAGGAAAAACTGCGCGCTTTCATGAAGGAGCGCGGCGCCGTGCTGGTGGAGATCTCGGCCAAGATAGAGTCGGAGATCATCGAGCTGCCCGAGGAGGAGAAGGCGGTCTTCCTCAAGGACCTCGGCGAGGAATACACCGGCCTCGAGAAGATGGCCATAGCGGGCTACAAGCTGCTCGACCTCATCAGTTTCTTCACCGCCGGCAGCGAGGACGAGGTGCGCGCCTGGAGCCTGCGCCGCGGGCTCAAGGCGCCGCAGGCCGCCGGCCGCATACACACCGACTTCGAGAAGGGTTTCATCCGCGCCGAGGTCTATTCGTTCGAAGACATAATGAAGCACAGGGACGAGAAGACGCTGCGCGAGAAGGGGCTCATCCGCTCCGAGGGCAAAGAGTACGTGATGAAGGACGGCGACGTCTGCTTCTTCAAGTTCAACGTGTGAACCGCGCCCGCCCGCTCCTGATACTGTTCGCCGCCGCTCCGCTGCTGGCTCTGGGCGGGTGCTGGAGCGCGTATTACGACGCGCGGACCTTCTTCGCTTCCGGCAATTTCGCGTCCAAAGAGGCCCTGGCGGAACTGGAGATCCCCGATATGCCGGCGCCGGGCTCGGAGGCCGACAGGGCCGACATGGCGGCCGTCCTGGACTGGCAGTCGCGCAGGACGCCGGAGCAATGCGGTGCGGCCAAGGCCCAGACGCGGGCGGGCTACGCCGCCTTCTTCGGCGACATCAGCCCTCTGCCGGCGGGACCGGCGGCGGACGAACTGCTCGAAAAGGTAAAGGCCGACACCTGGCTGGCGATGGGGCTGCTCAAATCCCGTTACGACAGGCCCCGCCCCTACGCGCGCGACAAAGCCGTGAAACCCTGCCTGCGCCGCCCCGGCGGACTGGCCTATCCCAGCGGCCACGCCGCCCTGGCGCGCGTCTACGCCCTTCTTCTCTCCGATATGGTCCCGTCACGCCGCGCGGAGTTCCTGGCCCGCGCGGACCAGGCGGCGCTCAACAGGGTCATAGGCGGCGTGCACCATCCTTCCGACATAGAGGCCGGCAAGGCCCTGGCCGATTCGCTCTACGACGAATTCCTCGCCAGCCCGGATTTCCGCAGAGAGCTGACGGCCATAGGATATCCCGCCCGATAGCGTCCCCGGTATCGGCCGGGGCCCCTTATTTCGTAAAATCAGGGGACGTTGTTGACTTGTTGAGTTGTTGAGTTTTTCGGTAAAAGGCCTTTGGGCGGCTAGGCAAAATAAGTAAACAACTCAACAAGTCAACAACGTCCCCTATGATACAGTTGAATCCGTCGATACTGCCGAGGCTCGGGCTCAACCCGAAGCAGCTCGACGCCGTGCAGTATTTCGCCGGGCCGCTGCTGATAGTCGCGGGTGCGGGCACGGGCAAGACCAAGACGCTGACCGCCAAGATAGCGCTGCTCATCGCCTCGGGCGTCTCTCCCGCGCGGATCCTGGCCATCACGTTCACCAACAAGGCCGCGCAGGAGATGCAGCAGCGCGTGGCGAAGATAGTCCCCTATTCGGGCGGCATGTGGATACACACGTTCCACGCCTTCGGCGCGCGCGTGCTGCGCCAGCACGGCAAGCTGATCGGCGTGAAGCAGGACTTCGTCATCTACGACGACGACGACCAGAAGAAGCTGGTGCAGCTGGCGATGGAGGAGATGGGGCTGGAGGCCGAGAAGAACAAGGCCGGCATGTACGTCAGCCTCATCTCGCGCGCCAAGGACGACCTGCTCGACGCGCAGTCCTACCTGATAAACGCCCAGGCCGGCGACGACCCGAACCGCCTCAAGGCCGCGCTGATCTATTCCAAGTACCAGCACAAGCTCAACGAGGCCGGCGCGCTGGACTTCGGCGACCTCATCGTCAAGACTTCCGAGCTCCTGCGCGACAACCAGGAGATACGCGAATACTTCCAGGAATTCTTCCAGTACGTGCTGGTGGACGAGTACCAGGACACCAACCGCGCGCAGTACGTGCTGGTGAAGACCCTTTCGGCCAAGCACCGCAATCTCTGCGTGGTCGGCGACCCCGACCAGAGCGTCTACGGCTGGCGCGGCGCCGATATCCGCAATATCATGGAGTTCGAGAAGGACTTCCCGGACGCCTCCACGATAGCGCTGGAGCAGAACTACCGCTCGACGGCGAAGATCCTGCACGCGGCCAACGAGGTCATCAAGCACAACCGCAACCGCAAGCCCAAGAACCTCTGGACCGAGAAGCCGCACGGCGAGGCGGTGGAGGTCGTCGAGTACCTCAACGAGATGGACGAGGCCAAGGGAGTGCTGTCGCGCATAAAGGCGCTCACCGCCCGCGGCCCTTTCGAGTACAACGGCATAGCCGTCTTCTACCGCACCAACGCGCAGAGCCGCTCGTTCGAAGAGGCCTTCCGCGCCGGCCGCGTCCCGTACCGCCTTATAGGCTCGGTGCGGTTCTACGACCGCAAGGAGATCAAGGACGCGCTCTGCTACCTCAAACTCCTGACCAATCCCTACGACACCGTCAGCCTGCTGCGCGTCCTCAATGTCCCGGCGCGCGGCATAGGTAAGACCGCTCTCGAGCGGGTCACGGCCTACTCGCGCTCGCAGGGGATACCGCTTTACGACGCGCTGACGACCTCCGACCAGGTCCCCGACCTCACGCCGGCCGCGCGGCGCGGCATCAAGGAGTTCATCGCGCTGCTCGACGACATACGCGGCGACCTGTTCTCCGGCACGCCGCGGCTGATGCTGGAGAAGATGCTGGCGCGCTCCGGCTACTGGAAGATGGTCGAGGACGAGTCCGAAAAGGACCCGCAGGAATCGCTGGCGCGGCTGGGCAACCTGCAGGAACTCGTCAACGCCGTCAAGGATTTCGAGGAGCGATGCGAGAAGGACGGCAGGCAGGCCACCATGGCCGGCTACCTGGAGGAGGTCATGCTGGCCTCCGCCGTGGACAATATGAGCGACAACGGCCAGGCCGTGACGCTGATGACCGTGCACCTGGCCAAAGGCCTCGAGTTCCCGGCCGTCTTCCTGACCGGTCTGGAGGAAGGCCTCTTCCCGATAAATTCCGCCAGTTCCAACGACGACCAGATGGAGGAGGAGCGCCGCCTGGCTTATGTCGGCATGACGCGGGCCGAGCAGAAGCTGCACCTGACCTGGGCCGCTACCCGCCGCATCTTCGGCACCACCTACCCCAACCTGGCCTCGCGCTTCATCTTCGAGAGCAAGGTCGCCAAAGAGACCTTCCCACGCAAGGGCGAGGAGGACGTGCAGGTCATCGCCTCGCACCCGCCGCCGCTGCCCCGCGTCGGCAAGGGCCGCAAAGTGGCCCACCCCGTCTACGGGCCCGGGCGCGTGGTGGACCAGATCGGCGCCGGCGAATTCGCCAAGGTGACGGTCGTATTCGACAGCGGCGTGCGGCAGACCTTCATGCTCAAGTACGCCCCGCTGCAGCCGATATGAGACGGACGCTCCTGCTCGCGGCGCTGGCCGCGGCACTGCTCCTCTGGTTCGCGCAGGCTTCGTTCCTGATCCCTCTCGTTTCCGACGTCCCGGAATTCTTCGTCTCCAATTACGGCGTGCGCGAGGAATCGCCGGACCACCCGCGGCTCAAGTCGCTGCGGGCCGCGGAAAAGCTGGACGCGGTCGTCGCGCCGGGGGGATCCCAGTTCGGAAAGACCGTCCTGCTGCGCGGCTGGGCCCGGAGCCGATGGGAACACCCCGACGGCCGGTTCATCTACCCGCCGTGGGACGCCGCGGAGATACTGCGGCTGGCCCGCGGAGGCAACCGCGGCTTCTGCGCCCAGTACGCGGTGGTCTTCCTGCAGGCGGCGCTCTCGCTGGGGCTGCACGCCCGGTACATCGACCTCCCCGGCCATTTCCTGACCGCGGTCTGGTCCGACGAACATCATAAATGGGCGGTCATGGACCCCTACCTGGACCTGCATTATGAACGCGGAGGAGTCCCCCTGTCGGGCATGGACATGCACCTGGCCGCCGTGCGGGGCCCGGCCGCCGGCATAGAGGCGGTGTCCTCCACAGGGGAACGCAGGCCGCTGAAAACGGAAGAGCTTTCGGCCTGGAGCGCGTACTCCATCCTGCTCCGCAACGATCATCTTTCCGAGCCGGTGAAGGTGCTCGCCGGAGGGGAGCCGCGCGCGCTGGCCGTCTCCGGCGGAGAGAGTTCCTATCCCGTCATCGGCCGGGACACCCTGGCCATAGCCGATCTTTTCCTCGCTTTCGGAGAGTCCGGGCGGATGCGCTGGAAGGACAGGCTCTTCACCCTGGACGACGACGATTTCAGGCGCGACATGAACTCGACGCTTCTGTTCTGGACGGAAAGCGCCCGTGAACCGGGAACGGTGAAGGTACTGCTGAAAGCGGAGAACTCCCCCGGCTTCTCCGCTTTCCTGGTGAAGACGGAGGGGACGGACTGGGAGCCTTCGCCGGAGAAGTTCGCGCTCAGGCTGTCGCCGGGCGTCAACGAGATCTCCGCCCGGATCCTGACGCGCCGCGGCTGGACCGGGCGGCCTTCGTCGCTGAAGTTCTTCTACAAGCCGGCCTGGATCCTGCGCCTTCGACGCGGCCCGGCTCTCCCGGGCAGCGTCTGAACCGCTGGCCTGTTCCGTTTTTTCTAGAATGACCGAAAGCGCGACCGGAGGAAGAATGCTGGAACTCTTCAAAAAATTCGAAAAAGCCGTGGTCATGACGCTGGCGGCCCTGCTCGCGGCGACCATACTCTTCTCGACGCTGGAGCTGGCGGTGACGCTTTTCAAGGACCTGGCGTCCCCGCCCCTGCTTATGCTGGAGATGCACGAACTCCTGGATATCTTCGGGCTCTTCCTGCTGGTGCTGCTGGGTATAGAACTGCTCGAAACGATGAAGGCCTACCTGCGGGAGAACGTCGTCCACGTGGAAGTGGTCATGATCGTGGCGATCATAGCCATCGCCAGGAAAGTGATCATCCTGGACATCAAGGAACTGCACGGCACGGTCCTGATAGGCCTGGCGGCGCTGCTCGCGGCGCTGGCCTTCGGCTACGTGCACATCAAACGCACCCACCTCAACTGCGACGCCCGGAACGATCGGCCCGTAAAACAATAAAGGCCGGGTACCGCGAGCCGCCGGGCCGGGAGGCTATGCCTGCCCGGCCGGCAGCACCGGTCCCTTGCCGCTCCTGAGCGCGGAATAGGCCGGCGAAAGTATCTCCACTCCCGCCTCGGCGAACTTATCCTGTATGTTCTGGTGCAGCGAGGAATAGGCGGCGGCCATGCCGTCGGCCCTGTCCGTATGCGCGTTGAGCTCGTACGAGACGTGATGGTCGTTGAGGGCCGTCTGGTAAACGAAAGGCGCCGGCTCCCGGAGTATCCCCTCCGCGGCGCGCGCCGCGGCGATCAGCAGCTCGTGCACCTTGCGCCACGGCACGTCGTAGCCGATGGTCACGGAGGTATGCAGTATCAGGTTCTCCCCCCCGGCCTGCGCGGTATAGTTCACGATATGGCTTCCCAGCACCAGCGCGTTGGGAATGGTGATATGCTCGTTCTTGACGGTCTTCACGCGCGTGACCAGCAGCGTCTTCTCCATCACGTTTCCCGCCGTATCGACTATCCTGACCATGTCCCCCAGCTTAAAAGGCCGCATATAGGTGAGGATGACCCCCGCCACGGCGTTGGCTATCGCCGAACTCGAGCCCAGCGAGAAGAGCACGCCCAGGAAAACGGAGACGCCCCTGAAGGCCGGCGAATCCGAACCGGGCAGATAGGGGAAGACGATGACCAGCGTGAAGGCCCAGATCACGAACCTGGCTATCTGGAAGGTCGGCAGGGCCCAGTCGGGATAGAACCCTTTGAACGCGACGCGGCCGCGCGCGACCTCGCGGGCTATGGTGTGAAGGAAGCGCAGGAAATAATGCACGCAGATTATCGTGACGGCGACGAAGATAAGGTCGGGGATGTAGGCCAGGAAGGACAGCGTCAGTTCCTTGAGCGGGCGCAGGACATAACCGAAAAGCTCCCCCGCCAGGCCGCGGGTCCAGGGGAAGAAACTGAAGAGCGCGGGCAGGTAGAAGTATATCAGCAGCAGCGTCAGCAGCACGCGCAGCGCGCCGAGCAGGAAAAGCAGCCATTCTGTTATGCGCTCGGCCGGCAGCAGTTCCAGCTGCTGAAGCTTCACGTCCTTGACGGCGGAGGCCGCCCAGGAGGAAAGGCGCCGCTCGGAATAGTCGTGCAGACGGGAGAGCAGCCCGAGGAGGTACACGAAAAGCGCCGTGACCAGCGCGGCCAGGGCTATCCCCAAGGCCAGCCGCGGCACGGGACCTCCGGCGGAAAAGGACAGCGCCGACGCGGGGGACGGCAGGCCGGCGAGCAGGAGAACGGGCATGAACTTTTTGGTCATAGATATGGATTATATATTTATTGCCGCGCCGGGCGGCACTGCCTGCCTCGCGGCTTATTTCATAGAATACTGGCATGGGCGGCGACGGAAGGAAGAAAGAATTCTCCGCGGGCGGGGTTCTCCTGAGGGACGGGCGCCTGCTCCTGATAAAGGCGCGCAACCTCCTCGGCGAAGAGGTCTGGACCTTCCCCAAGGGCCACCTGGAGGAGGGCGAGACAGCGGAACTGGCCGCCCTGCGCGAGGTGAAGGAGGAAACCGGTCTGGACGGCCGCGTGCTGCGTCCTCTCGGGACCGCGCGCTATTCCTTCCTGCGCGGCGGGAGCCCCGTGGACAAGGAAGTCAGCTGGTTCCTGATGGAGGAGACCGGCGGCGACGGAAAGGCCCTCACTCCGGACGAGGTGCTGGACAAGCGCTGGTGCGCGCCGGACGAGGCTCTGTCGCTGCTGAAATATCCCAGCGACCTGGGGATAATGGACGCCCTGCGGAGAGCGGGGCTGCTCTAGCCCGTTCCGCGGCCGGAGTCACCTTCCGCCGGGAAAGAGCCCGTCGAGACCGAAGCCTCCTTTCGAGAACCGGAAACCAAGAGGGTTCAATACCGCCCCCGCCACGACGTACTGGACCCTGGCGTTGACCGCCGATACGGAACTGAAAAAGGCCGCGGACCTGGAAAATGAGACCGCGGGCTCCTCCGCCCCGCCGCCGCGGCCGGCCGAAAGTTCGGCGAAAGCCCCCTCCTGGTCGCCGGTCTCCAGAAGGGCGGCGGCCCTCCCGGCCGCCGCGGCCAGGGACAGCATTTCCCGTTCGGCGGCCGCGTAAGGGGAACCGGGCAGCAGCCGGGTGAAGAGACGGTCGGAAAAAAAATCGTAGAAGCAGGAGAACCGGCGCCCGGAAGCGGACCTCCCCATTTCGTCGAGCAGCGCCGCGGCCCGCGCGTACAGGGACGCGGCCAGGTAGAAGCGTTCCCCTTCCAGCAGAAGTTTCCCAGCCTCCGGCCCGTCAGCTCCCTCCACGCGGGCGCCGCGCCTGTCCAGTTCCGATACCGCGGCCCTGGTCCTCCCGGCGGAGCCTCGCCTGCCCGCCTTCTCAAGGGTCTCCGCCAGCCGTTCGAGGTCGTCCGAGGCGGCGAGCAGGGAAGCGGCGGACAGGGAGGTCCTGACCGAGAGACGCAGCGACTCCAGCCGGGCCGCTTCCGCGGCGGTGATCCTGTCGCGGCCGGAGACGGAGGACGAGGCCGCCAGCAGGCCGCGGTAACCTTCGAAAGCCCTCTCCAGCAGCGCCGCCCGGCGCCCGTCCCTGGGGCCGCGGACGCGGGCCAGGTCGGACCGCGCGGAATCGGCCCAGGCGCCCAGTTTCCTGGCCGAGGAGGCCAGCGCGGACCTGTCCAGCCGGAAATCGGCGTTGACGAGAGCCTCCGCGCCGGCCGCGGCGGACGGCGCCTGCGGCGGCGTCCTCAGCGTACCCCCAGCGGAGCTCTCCCCTTCGATGAAAAGACCGGCGAAGAGCCGGCGGCCCGCCGCGGAAAGGTCCTCGTCCGAGGCTCCGCCGGCGGCCGCCGCGGCCTCCAGCGATCTTATGAGGCCGACGAAATGCGGGCTTATTTCGAAGGAATATTCCTTATAGGTATAACCCCGCTCGGCCGGGAGATCGCGCCCTTTTTTGAGGTAAAGGTAGACCCGCGCGGCCTGGTCGGGGTCGGCCTTGATCCAGGAGAGCAGTCTTTCCCTCGTCTCGGCGTAAGTCCCGTCCCCCCCGTTCCCTATGAAATCCCCCGCCAGCCCCGCTTCGAGAACGGCGTCGGCGACCTCGCCGCGGAAAAAAAGACTGGACAGGATCCTGTCCCTGGTCTCCTCGAACTCCGCGGCGGACTCCCGCGCCGCCGGCGCCGTTCCGGCGGGTTCCGGCGGCGGGGCTCCGGACGCCGGCCCGGCCAGGAGAACGCAGAGCGCCGCGGCGGCGCTCACAGCCACGACCTCATAAGGTAAAGCGCGGAACTCGCGGCCTTCTGCACGAAGGGGCGGGCCCGGCATTCCCCGTAGGTGATCTCGCGGCAGCCCGCGAGGTCGTCCCTGAAAAGGGCCTCCATGGCCGCGCCGAAATCCCCGTCGAAGACGTTGATGTTCAGCTCGAGATTGTAATGCAGGCTGCGATGGTCGAGGTTATGGCTGCCCACGGAAGACCAGATCCCGTCTATGACCGCCGTCTTGGAGTGCAGGATCTCGCCCCGCCATTCGTAGAGCCTGACCCCGCTGCGCATCATGCGCGGGAACATCGCCCAGGAAGCCCAGCGCACATAGGGGTGGTCGGTCTTGCCCGGCGTTATGATCCTGACGTCCACGCCCCGCCTGGCGGCGCGCATCAGGCATTTCCGGATTATCCTGTCCGGCAGAAAATACGCGTTGGTGATGGAGATCCTCTCGCGGGCCGCGTCTATGGCGTGGCGGTAGGCCCTGCGTATCGACCGCGCCTGGCGGAAACCGGTGGCGGAAAGGACCGCGGCGGGCGCGGACCCGGCGGCCGGCGCGGGAGCGGACCGGGCCGGCGGGACCTTGCCGCAGGCCAGCCACGATTCCCAGAACAGCCGCTCCATCTCCTCGGCCACCGGGCCGGTGACCCTGACCTGGGCGTCCTTCCAGCCGGCGCCGCCCAGCGACTTGGGGGCGTCCCGCTCGCTCAGATTGAAACCGCCCACCAGCGCGACGCTCCCGTCGGCGCAGATCAGTTTGCGGTGGTCCCGCCGCCCCCAGTTCCAGTAAGGCTTCCAGGGCACGACGGGATGGAATTCTCCCACCCTCACTCCGGCGCGGGCCAGGTCCCGGAAAAAATCCCTGTCGGTCAGGAGCGAGCCTACGGCGTCGTATATCAGGTAGACCTCGACGCCTGCGGCGGCGCGGGAGGCGAGCAGAGCGCCGAACCTCCTGCCCACGGCGTCGTCCGCGAAGGCGTAGAATTCCAGCAGCAGCCTGCGCCCGGCCGAAAGGACCAGTTCCTCCATCGCGCCGAAGGCTTCGGCGCCGCCGCGCAGCAGTACGGCGCGGTTGCCCGGAAGGACTATTCCCGGGTCGAGGCAGTAGTCGCGCCAGTTCTTTTCCATAACGGGCCGCGGGAGGTGAGCTCCCTGTCGTAGGGTGAGACGGCGGAACCGGCCAGGGCGGCGGCTTTCCCGGCCAGTTCCCGCTCGGCGGAGGCCGCGCCCTTCCGCCCGGAGCTCTCATAGAGTTCCGCCAGGGAGAGCCTGGCCCTGACGAAGTTCGGCTCCAGGTATAACGCTTTTTTCAGGAGTTCCTCGGCCCTGCCAGCGGCCCCGCCGGAAAGGTAAAAGCCGGCCGCCCGGTAGTGCAGGAAAGCGGAGCCCGGAAGGAATTCCAGCCCGGCCTCGGCCGCCGCCGCCCCGGCGGCGGCGCTGCCGGACCAGGCGGCCAGGGCTTCGGCCCTGGCCAAATGAAGCCCTTCCCGGTAAGGGGAGAAACGCAGCGCGGAAGCGGCGCACTCCGCGCGGACCCGCGGCGCGCCGCCGGAATAGGCGCAGGCCGTCGCGGCGGCGTGGCGCGCCTGCCATTGCCAGGAACCCGCCGCCAGGGCGGCGGCGGCCATGGCGGGGAGCACCCCGGCCAGCCGCGCGGCGGAGAATTCCGCGAAGAAGAGCGAAGAAGCGCGCGTTTCGCCGGCGGGGGTCTCCCCCGCCGCGGCCAGGGAGGCCAGCATCAGGAGCTGCAGGGCCCAGGCCATGAATATCCCGTCGACCGCGGACTGCACGAAAAGGAAAAGCGCCGCGGCGGCGAGCGCCGGCCGGACGGAGCGTCCGAAGAAATACCAGAAGCCCCACAGGTAGGCGGCCGCTCCCGGCAGGCCGGTCTCCGCCAGGAGCTGCAGCGGTTCGCTGTGGGCGTGGACCGTCGAATGCCCGAAGAAGGAGATCCCGTTGAAAGCCGGGAATTTGAAAAGCTCGAACGCGTGGCGGAAAGAGCCGGGCCCCCAGCCGGAAACGGGCCGGTCCGCGAAAGCGGAAAGAGCGGAACGCCAGATGTCCAGCCGGCGGTAAGCGTGCGGGTCGGAGAGTTTCAGAAGGCCGTCGAGCCAGTTCTGCGGCAGCAGGAAGGCGGCCAGGACAGGCGCGGCCAGCAGGGCCGCGCCCGCCCGGCGGCGGCCGCCGGAGAACAGCAGCCATACCGAGGAGACCCAGGCAGCCAGCAGCGCTCCCCTCGAGTTGACGGCCGCCAGGGAAGCGGCGAGCGCCAGCCCCCAGGCCGACAGAAGGAGCCGGCGGCGGCCGGAAGAGGACAGCGCGCCGGAAAAAAGCAGCACCGCGGCGGAGCCGGCGAGTGCGGCCGTGTAGTTGGGATTGGGAGGGAGAATGCCGGACGGAGCGAGCCCGGCGAGACGTTCGTAAAAGAGGACCGCGGCCCCCGCCGAACCGGCCGCCAGGAGCAGCCCCCGGAGGAAGCGGTCGAAGCCGGACGTGGAGGCGGCGCAGACGAAGAAAGCGGCCGCCGCCCAGTAACGCGCCGAAGAAGCGAGCGCTCCCGGCCCGGCCGCCGGGTTCATCAGGGCCGAGAGCAGCGACCAGGCGGCCAGCGCGGTCCAGGGCCCGGCCCTGCGGAGATCGACGCCGCCGTCCGCCAGTATCACGGCTCCCCAGAGAGCCACCATGAACCAGGCCGCGGAAGCCGGCTCGCGCAGGCCTCCCATGAAAAGCGCGGCCGCGGTCAACGCGGAGAGCCAGTAAAGTCTGGGCGAGGCGGAAGGGTTCACGGCTCCCCCCGGCGACTGAAACGTTCGTGTTCCGCCAGCCCGGGCAGGCCGGCCCCGGCGTAGAGGGCGCGCAGCGCGGAGGCGCTCGAATACCGGGACGGCATTTTCAGCAGGGCTTTCTCCAGGTCGACGGCCGCCAGGAAAAGGTCCCCGCGGCTTCCCGACCTGCGGGAGAGACCGTAGCGCAGGCGCCCGGAGGTCTCCTCGCTCTCGCCCCTCCCGTAGGGCAGCGCCGACGCCCGGCGGAGCGCCTGCAGCGCCGCCTGGTCGGCTCCTTCGCGCAGCCGCGCCAGCGCGGTCCCGGTCTCTTTTTCATACGAGGCCGGCGTCAGCGAGGAAAAGGCCGCGGCCGCCGCCAGGAGCCCGGCGAGGACCGCGGCCGGACGCCCGTCGCCCCGGAAAAACGGCTTTTCGGCCGCGGGTAGCTCCCGGCCGGCCAGGACGCAGAAAAGCCAGAAATTCGCCGGCAGCGAGAGACCGAAGTCCAGGGCGGAATGCAGGAGCGCGGCGAGAAGCCCGAACAGGGCCAGGCGGCGGGCGCCGGCGAGAGCCATGCCCAGCAGCGAGAACCAGGCCAGGGCGGCGGGCAGGCCGTTCTCCGCCGCGAACTCGAGGTAGTGGTTATGCGCGTAAACGGCCCCTTCCGCCGCGGCCGGCGGGCCGTAAAGCGGGTAAAGCCAGGTGAAGGAGGAATGCCCGTGGCCGAACACGGGCGAATCCGCGAACATCGCGGCGGCCGCGCGCCACCAGGAGAACCTGTTGGCCGCCGAAATGAAATCCGACTGGGTGAGGGTCAGCACGGCCGCGGCCGCCAGTACCGCGAGCAGGACCAGGGCGCGCCGGTCCCCGGAACGCCGGAGCGCGATGACCGCCATGAAAGCGGCCGCGGCGATCAGCGCGAGCAGAGCGCCGAGCGAGCCGGTCAGGAAGAACACCAGGGCCAGGACGGCGGTGAGGACGAAATCCCCCCGCGCCACGGCCAGGGGGCCGGCCAGCAGCACGAAGAAAGCCAGCGCGTTGGGATTGACCAGCGTGGAGGAGACGTTCTCCGATTTGAGGATGAAAGCCTGGTACAACGCGACGGCCGCCAGCGCCCACGAGACCGCCCGGATCCCGGCGTCGGTAAAGGCGCGGTCCCGCACCGACTGCCCCTTCGCCAGGAAGAACAGGCACAGCCCGGCGGCCAGCGCCAGCCATTCGTGACGGACGGCGTGCCTTACCGGCGAGAGATAGACCGCGAGGGCGGAGAACAGGGCTACGGCCAGCAGGCAGGCCGCCGAAGGGGTCAGCACGGCCTCCTTCCCGCGCCACAGGCGCAGGGAAAGCAGCGCGGCGGCCAGGACACTGAAGAAGGCCAGCAGGCGCGCGTCCATGACCCCCTGCAGAAGCGGGGCGGCCAGGATGAAAGGCAGGAGGTAGCGGGCCGGCATCTTTTCCATTAAATCAAAAGACGCGGGGTCCAGGACAGCCCGGAACCCGCGCCTCCGTAAGGTCCTCCTCTCAGCCCTCGAGTATCCTGGGCGTTACGAAGATCAGCAGTTCGCGGCGGTCGCGCGTCACGCTCTTCTTGCGGAAGAGGTACCCGAGCAGCGGGATGTCGCCCAGCAGCGGGACCTTGAAAACGGACTCGGCCTGGGTGTCGCTGATCAGGCCGCCTATCACTATGGTCTCGCCGTCGCGGACTATCACGTTCGTGTCCGCGGAACGCATGTCGATGCCGGGCGCGCCGCCGGCGACCGCGGTTATGGTGGGGGAGATCTGGCTCACGCTCGGGTTGATCTTCATCGAGATCCGTCCGTCCGAGTTGATGGTGGGGGTGACGGTGAGTTTGATGCCCACGGAAAGGTAGGTGACCTTGGTCGTGGAAATGGGCGGCGTGGCGGCGGTTATCTCGGTGGTCGTATAAGGGACCTGCGTCGTTATGTCGATGTTGGCCTCTTTGTTGTTGAGCGTCGCCACTTTGGGATCAGAGAGCACCTTGGCCTTGCCCTTCTTGGAGGCCGCCGAGATGACCGCGTCGAACATGTAATTGGAGGCCACTTTGCCCAGCCTGAAAGCCCCGTAGATGACGTTGGCGGGCAGATTGACGCCCGTACCGCCGGACTCGGCGGTCATCGCCTTGTTCACGAGCATCGTCCCGCCCAGTCTCTCGACGGGAGGGGTCGAGACCGGATCGGACTGCGAGCCGATATAGCTGCCTCCCTTGTCCTGGCCGTAGGCGGACCAGTTGATGCCGAGGTGGAAACTGTTGTCCAGCGCGACTTCGACCAGTTTGGCCTCTATGAGCACCTGTTTCGGCATGCGGTCGAGGTCCTTTATGAGCCTGGCGGCGGCCTCCAGCCCCATCGGCGTGTCGGTTATGATGAGGGCGTTGTTGGCGGCGTCCACGTTCACGGCCGACGAGGTCCGGCCTTCGGCGGAGGCGACCGAGAGGAGCTGGGTCTTGACCTCCTCGGCCTTGGAATAGTTCAGGAAGAAGAGGCGGGTCTGGGGCATCGCTTTCTTCTGCTCGGCCACGAAGGTCTGCGGGGAGGCGATGCGCAGGATATTGTCGCCCACCTGCTGCGTGGCCAGGCCCTTGACGTTAAGCACGGTCTTGAAAGCCTCGTCGAACGGCACCTTGCTGAGGTTCATCGTCACCGTGCCGGAGACGTCGTCGCCGTAGATCACGTTGACGCCGGCCTTGGCGGCCAGCATCGCTATGACGTCCCTGATGTCGGCGTCGTTGTAATCGAAACTGACGGGCTCGCGCGAAAGGGACTCCATTATGTTGCGGGAGGAGGCGGGCCGCTTGACGGCCGGGGCCGGCTTGATGAGCGGTACGGACTCGCTCTTCAGATCGGAGGCGGACACCTGCGGCGCCGGGGCGGCCGGGGCCGGTTCGGGGCTGGGGGTTATCACCTTGACCGCCGTGGAAGGGGCCGCCGCCGCGGCGGGCGCGTCCTTGACCCTGGCGCGCGCCTCGAACAGTTTCCCCCCGACCACCACTATTATCTCGTTGCCCTTCTGGGTTATATCGTAGACCGCCTTCTGCGTCAGGTCCATGACCACGCGGGCGACGCTGACCGGGGCGGTCCGGTGCTGGCCGGTGCGCACCTTCTTCAGGAAGGTCCCCCCGACGGGGATATCCTCGAGCGTCCTGAGCCTGGCGTCGCTCAGCTCCACCACGATCCTCTCGGGCTCGCCGACCGTGAAAGACCTGTACTTGACCGGCCGGTCCGTGGTGATATAGACGCTCTCCGACGAGACCCTCACCCCTTTCACCGAGGCGGCCTCCGCGGCCGAGGCGAGGGGGAGGCACTGCGCCATGAGCAGCGACGAAAGGAGCATGGAGACTGTTTTTTTCATATCTGTTTCTCTTCCCGTTCCACTTTTTATTTCCGGCCCGGGGCCGGTATCATTTACCGTGCAGGTTCAGCGTCGCCGAGGCCCCGTCCATACGGAGCTCCACCTGCTTGCCGCGTATGACGCCCTCGAGCCCGGGCACGGGCTTGCGCTTGGGATCGAACACCTTCCCGCCTTTGAGGATATAGACGGTCCCGCTGGCCTTGTCGGTCAGCAGGGCCTGCCTGCCGGACGAATCCTCCATGATGCCGGTCAGCGAAAGATTCGCGATGGTGGAGCTGGAAAGCGCCGCCGGCTCCGCCGCGGGGACGGCGCCGGTCTTCGGCTTGTGGTCACCGAAGAAGGTGGACGGGACCATCGGGTCCCGGGCGTTGATGGGCCTGTAGAGGCCTTCGACGGTGGCGGGAGGGGTGGAGACCGCCACGGCGGCCGTGGGCGGGACCTGCGCGTAACAGTGGGGCACTGCGGCCAGCAGTATTATCTTCAGCATTGTTTACCCGTTATAAAGGTACGAGATGAGGGTGAAGGTCCCGTTCAGGGAGCCTTTGGGAGAATTCGGCGAAGAGGTGACCGAAAGGTTCTCGGTGGTGATTATGCGCTCCTCGAGGGCCAGGGCCGTGAAGAACCGGGCCAGCCGGTGATAATCCCCGCTGACGGAGACCGCGTAGGAGACCTTGGTGAAATACTGCTCTCTGACCGCGGCGGCCGAGCCGATGGAGTTGATGGTCACGCCGTACTTCCGGCTCTTGTCCGTCAGCGTCTTTATGAGCTCGGGCAGCTGCTTGTCCCTGGGGAGCTTCTTCTGGGCGGCCTCTTTTTCCAGCTTGAGAGAATCCAGTTTGCCCTCGAGGTCCTTGAACTTGGCCTTCTGCCTCTTGGCGTTCTCTATCTCCCGCTCCAGCTTCTCCACTTTGGCGGTGTCGGCCTGCAGCTGCTTGGAGTAAGGCAGCCAGAAGTAGAACAGGTAGACGTAGACGAACAGACCGGAAAAAAGCGCGCCGACGACTATCATCCCTATCTGGTCTTTGGTCAGGTTTATCTCTTTCATGCTATTTATAGACGTACTTGAACGTTATCGGGGCCGCGTAGACGCTCAAGCCCTCGGTCTCGGAGACGGAGATCGAGCCCAGCGCCACTTCGGAATAGCGGGGGTCCTTCTCCAGGTGGTTTATCCAGTACGCGAGATCGTAGGGGGAACGCGACATCAGCGAGACGGTCAGCGAGAGAGTGGTGTCCCTGAGCGCGGTGTTCATACTGTTGAACCACATGCTCGCGGGCAGTTCCGAAGTGACGTCCTGCATGAAGCGCGTGTAGATAAAGCGGTTGCGGCTTATCCTGTCGATAGCGTCCAGGTAGCGCTGCACTTCGGCGATCTCGGCCTCTATCGCGCGGACCTTCTCCACGTCCTTCTGCAGCACCTTCATCTCGGTCTCCCGCTCCGCGAGGCGCATCTGCATGCGCTTGGCGCGGGAGAAATGCCAGCCCGAGACCAGCACGAGGACTACCGCCACGACGAGGGCGGCCGCCACGGCCTTGGCGATGATGACCTTGCGGTTGAGCCGGTCCAGGTATTCCCTGGGAATGAGGTTTATCTTTACCATGCTATTCCCAGTCCTTCATCCTGCGCAGGGCGAGACCCGCCGCGACCGAAAGCGCCGGCAGGGTCTCGCGGGGGATGTTCCTTGCCATCGGCTGCTCGCCGAGGAACGAGAACGGGTCGATGATCTCGACCGGGACCTTGAACTCGGAGGAGAGGAACTTGCCGATATTGCCGAGATTGGCCACGCCGCCGCAGAGCATTATGCGCGAGACGGAGTTCTCCGCGCCCTGCGAGAGGTAGAAATCGATGGAGCGGGAGACCTCGGTATAGAGATCGTGCAGGACGCCCGTCGCCGCCTTGGACACCGCGATCCCCTCGCGGTCGTAGTCGGAGACGGCGGCCTGCTTCTCCTCGTCGGTCACCAGCAGGCCCCTGGACTTCTTGAGCACGTCGGCGACCGAGGGCTCCGTTTTAAGGAGCTTGCTTATCGCTTTATCGAAAGCCGCTCCCGCTATGAAGATGTCCCGGACCACGCGCGTGACGCCCTGCGAGACGATCGACAGGTTGGTCGTCTTGTGCCCTATATTGAGCATCAGGACCGTCCCCTCCGGCTTGGGCTGGAGGCGCTCGTAGAGCGTCTCCAGCGCGAAAGAGTCCACGTCTATGACCAGCGGCTCCAGTCCCGCCGCGGAAACTATCTCCAGTTTATCGGCCACGGCCTCTTTCTTGGCCGCGACCAGGACGGCGTCCATCTTGGGCTGCCCTTCCTCGATCGTATCGTTGAGGATGTAGCAGGTCAGGTCGACGTCCTTGATGTCGAAGGGGATGAAAGGCTCGGCCTCGACGCTGAGCGTGAGATCGAGCTCCTTGCGGGTGAGCTTGGGGAACTTGACGTAGCGGACTATGACGGAGTTGCCGGAAATGGAGACGGCCGCGTACCTGGCCGACACGCCCTTCTTCTTCAGATGGGTCCGGATCTCCTGCGCTATGGCCAGGCGCCGCTCCTCCGGGGGGACGTCGGGCTTGAAGGAAAGCGGTATGTAGCCCCAATCCTTGAGTTTGAGCTCTTTTTTCTCTTCGGTGAAACAGACTATCTTTACGGAATAACTCCCGATGTCAATGCCGACGACATCCTTGGGAGGGAAGATTCTTTTTATGAGATCTGCGATCATTTTTCCGCTTTTAGACCCCCGCGCGGCGGCTTATTCACGCCGGCCCAACATCGTAGCGCTTATATATTACATAATTATTACAGCAAACAAACATTTTGTCAAGGCCTTTTCCGCGGCCGGGCCGGCCGGGGTCCCGGATCCGGTGAAAAAAGGGGCGGGCGGCCGGGCGTCCCCGCCCCGCCGGCGGCCTTGACGCGTCAACCCAGCCCGCGCGCCGTTCCCGCGGCTTTTACGCGGCGACTCCGCCCCCCCCTTGCAATTATATATATAGTATGATAATGTAATATATTAAGGGCCGGGTAGGCCCTTTGGAGGAAAGTTTCATGCATATCGAAAGAACCGAGTACAAGGGACAGCCGGTCATCATCCTCAAGCGCAGCGAGAGCGACAGGTACCCCTTCTCCTTCGGCCTCTCGAAGGCCCGCATGATCATCGAGGCCATCGAAGAGATCAAGAAGTTCGTCGAAGAGCACGACGGCAACGCCGAGAAGAAGCCCTGATCCCTCCGGCGCATGCCGGAAAAGGACCACGGCCCGGTAGCTCGTTTCTACGACGCTATAGCCGGCCGCTATGAACTGGTCAACGGCTTTCTGACGCTGGGCCTCGACGGCCTGTGGCGGCGGAAAGCCGTTTCATTTATCCTTTCGGCCCTGGGGCCGGGTTCCGCCGGCGGCCCGCTGCGGGCCCTCGACGCCTGCTGCGGCACCGGCGACACGACGGCGCTCCTGCGCCGGCGCCTGCCAGCGGGCTCGACGGTAGCAGGGGCGGACTTCAACGCGGCGATGCTGGCCCTGGCCCGCGCCAGGCTGCCCGGCGTGGAATTCACGGAGGCCCCCGCCTCCGCCCTCCCTTTTCCCGACGGCGTCTTCGATCTCGTCACCGTCACTTTCGCCGCGCGCAACCTGGCCTCCTCGCCGGAAGGGCTGGCGGCCTGCCTGCGCGAGTTCCTGCGCGTGCTCAGGCCCGGCGGGACCTTTCTCCAGCTGGAGACGAGCGTCCCGCCCTCGGCCTTCGTCCGCTTCTTCTTCCGCCTCTACGTGAGGGCCGCGATCGCCGCCGCCGCGGCGCTGCTGCCCCGCGGCTCGCGCGCCGCGTACCGCTACCTGGGTTCGAGCGTGCTTACCTTCATGGACGCGGACGCCATGGACCGCGAGCTGCTCGCCGCCGGGTTCTCCCGGGCCCGCCACGAGCGCCTCTTCCCCGGCGCCGTCGCCGTCCACATCGCCGTCAAGTAGCGCCCCATTAAGGAGACATCCGGGCAAGGCTTCCTCGTCGGGCCTTCCGAAGCCACATCGGAGGCTTTCCCCAAGCGGAGCTCGGGTACCGGCACTGCCGGACGGGCATGAATGTTTGAGGCCTAGCGCGCTATGCGCGCAGGCCGAGTTCGTGCCCGGCCGAGCGCAGCGCAGGGTGTATTCCCGAAAGCCGGACCCGTGGCGGAGCGAAGGCCCGGCGAGGGAGCCGGGTCGTTGTTTCGTGGTGAGCCCCCGTCGGCCCAGGCAGATTTCTCCTTAATGAAAAAGCCCGCCGGGGCCAGCGGCGGGCTTTCCGTTCGTCGTCGGGCGACGGCTATTTCTGGCCGGGATGGCACTTGCGGCGCAGCTCCGCGACCTTCAGCCTGACGGCGGCCTTCCTGAGCGAGGCCTGGGCGGCCTCCATGTCCAGGTCGGGCGCGCGCGCCGACAGCGCGGCCTTGGCGCCGGCGTACTCCTGCCGCGCGCGCTCCTCGTCCACTTCGCGCGCCAGCTCGGCGGCCTCCGCGAACACCGACACCTTGTCCTTGTAGACCTCGGCGAAGCCGCCCATCACCGCGAAGGTCTCCTCCGCGGAGCCCTCGCGGTAGCGGAGCACCCCGGGCCGCAGCTGCACGGCGGAAGGCGCGTGGCCGGGGAGGACGCCCATCTCGCCGCGCTCGGCGGGCAGCGCGACGAAGTCCACCTCCCGGTCCTGGAGATAAGGCTTCTCCGGCGTGACTATGTCCATGCGCAGTCGCTTCTTCTTGGTCATGATCGCGGCGGGACGCGGCTCAGGCGAGCGAGCCGGCCTTCTCCCTCACTTCGTCGATGCCGCCGGCCATGTAGAAGGCCTGCTCGGGCACCGCGTCCAGTTTGCCCTGTATGATCTCCTTGAAGCCGCGTATGGTCTCGGCCAGCGGCACGTACTTGCCGGGCCGGCCGGTGAACTGCTCGGCCACGGAGAACGGCTGCGAGAAGAACTTCTGCACGCGGCGGGCGCGGCCGACGGTGAGCTTGTCCTCGTCGGAGAGCTCCTCTATGCCCAGGATGGCGATGATGTCCTGCAGTTCCTTGTAGCGCTGCAGCAGCTTCTGCACGCCGCGGGCCGTCTCGTAATGCTCCGTGCCCAGCACCAGCGGGTCCAGGATGCGGGAGGTGGAGTCCAGCGGGTCGACGGCGGGGTAGATGCCCAGCTCGACGATGGAGCGCGAGAGCACGACCGTGGCGTCCAGGTGCGAGAAGATGTTGGCCACGCCGGGGTCGGTCAGGTCGTCGGCCGGCACGTAGACGGCCTGTATCGAGGTGATGGAGCCCCTCTTGGTCGAGGTGATGCGCTCCTGCAGCCAGCCGATCTCGGTGGTCAGCGTGGGCTGGTAGCCGACGGCCGAAGGCATGCGGCCCAGCAGCGCCGAGACCTCGGCGTTGGCCAGCACGTAGCGGAAGGCGTTGTCCAGGAACAGCAGCACGTCGCGGCCCTTGGCGTCGCGGAAATACTCGGCCTGCGTCAACGCGGTCAGGCCGACGCGGGCGCGGGCGCCGGGCGGCTCGTTCATCTGGCCGTAGACCAGCGCGGTCTTGGACAGCACGCTGCTGCCGTCGGAAAGCTTGGACTCCTGCATCTCCAGCCACAGGTCGTTGCCCTCGCGGCTGCGCTCGCCCACGCCGCCGAACACGGAATAACCGCTGTGCTGGCGCGCGACGTTGTTGATGAGCTCCATGATGACGACGGTCTTGCCCACGCCGGCGCCGCCGAACAGGCCGACCTTGCCGCCCTTCATGAACGGGGCCAGCAGGTCGATGACCTTGATGCCGGTCTCGAAGATCTCGGGCGTGGTGCGCTGCTCGGTGAGCGGAGGCGGTTCGCGGTGGATCGGCAGGCGCTCTCTGGTCTTTATCGGCCCGCGTTCGTCGCGCGGCTCGCCCAGGACGTCGATCAGGCGGCCCAGGCAGGCCTCGCCGACTGGCACGGTCAGCGGGGCGCCGGTATCCTCGGCCTCCAGGCCCTTGCCCAGGCCGGTGGTGGCGCCCAGCGTGATGACGCGCACGGCGTTGTCGCCCAGGTGCTGCGCCACTTCGGCGACCAGGACCTTGTCCTGCCCGTCCTCCTTGTACTTGATGCGGACCGCGTCGAGGATCCTGGGCAGTTTCCCCTGCGGGAATTCGATGTCCACGACGGGACCGACTATCTGCACGACTTTGCCTGTGTTCATGGAAGCTCCTTGAAAGCTTTATCCGCCCAGCGCCTCGGCCCCGCCGACTATCTCGTTGAGCTCGGTGGTTATCATGGCCTGGCGCATCTTGTTTAGTTTCAGAGTGAGGTCGGAGATCAGGTCCGAGGCGTTGTTGGAGGCCGACTCCATCGCGCTCATGCGCGCGGCAAGTTCGGCGGCCTGGGATTCGAGCAGTATCCGGTAGACCTGGGCCTTGACGTAGCGGGGCAGCAGCGCGCCCAGGAACTCGGCCTTGCCCGGCTCGAAAGCGAAGTTATGGCAGAGCGGCCCGCAGGAAGGGTCGAGCAGGATGTGGCGGCTCAGCGGCAGCAGCTGCGCCTCCACGACGCGCTGGGACATCATCGACTTGAACTCGTTGTAGACGACGGTATAGCCGCAGACGGAGCAGGCGGCGTAGGAGTCCAGCATCTTCCCGGCCAGCAGTTCCGCGTGGGCGTAGGAAGCCTTGGGGAAGATGCCGGTCAGTTCCATCTCTATGTCGAGGTCGAGCCCCCTGAGGCGATGGAAAAAATCGCGCGACTTCCTGCCGACGAGCGCCAGCCTGACCTTGCGGCCCCTGTGCCTGGCCAGCCAGGCCAGCGAGGCCTTGAGGATATTGTTGTTGAAAGAACCGCAGAGCCCCTTGTCGGCCGTCACGACGCAGAGGCCGATGGGGCCGTGGTCCTTGCGCTGCTCGAAGATCGGATAGGCCGGGGAGGTCCGGAAATCCTCCTCCCCCAGCTCGCCGTAGAGGTCCTTGAGCATGGTCTCCATGCGCGACGCGAAGGGGCGGGAGGCCAGTATCGAGCCCTGGGCGCGCTTGATGCGCGCGGCCGCCACCATCTTCATGGCGTAGGTGATCTGCCGGATGTTCCTCACCGACGAGATATGCTTTCTTATGTCGCGCAGCGATGCCATTTCGGACGGACCTTATTTCCAGCCCTTCTCCAGCGCCTTCACGTAGTCGGCTATGCCGTCGGCCAGGCTCCATTCGGGCCTGTAGTTGAGCAGCGCCTTGGCCTGACGCAGGTCCGCCTGCGTCTTGTTCTGGTAGAACCCGTACGGGTTGTCGAAATAATCGGGCGCCAGGTCCGTGCCCATGCCCTTGTTCAGCGCGTCGATGACGGCGTTGAAGTTCTCGGGCCGGCCGGTGGCCGCGTTGCAGACGCAGGACCGCTCCGCGTCGAGAGCGTTGAGGTTGGCGCGCACCAGGTCCTTGACGTAGACGAAGTCGCGCATCTGCTCGCCGTACTTGAAGATCCGCGGGCGCTTGCCCGCTTTCATCTGGTTGTAGAGCTGGAAGATCATGCTGGCCATCTTGCCCTTGTAGTACTCGCGCGGGCCGTAGACGTTGAAGTAGCGCAGGCCGACCAGCGTCATATCCTTGTGCGCTTCGGCCCACTCGCGGGCCAGGTTGTCCATGATCGCCTTGGAGAAGCCGTAGACGTTCTCGGGCGTGGGGGTCTGCGTCTCGAGCATCGGGCACTCGGAGTTGCCGTAGACGGCCGCCGACGAGGCGTAGATCACGCGCTTCACGCCGTATTTGAGCGCGTACTCCAGCACGTTGCGGAAACCGTCCACGTTGGCGGCCATCATCCTGCGCTGGTCCGCTATGGTGGTGTCCACCAGGGCCGCCTGGTGGAACACCGCGTCCACTTTGCCGACCCGCTCGAACCATTCCCGCGAGAGGATGTCGCCGGTCACGACGTCCCCCCCGAAACCGGAAAGGTTGCGGAAATCGCCGGACGAGAAATCGTCCAGCACGACCACCTTCGCCTTGCGCTCACCGGCGAGCGCGAAAGCGATGTTGGAACCGATGAATCCGGCGCCGCCGGTTACCAGGTATTTCATATTCCCGCCTTAGTTCCTGGAGAGGAACTCCTTCTTGAACTCGTCTATGACCGTCACCAGACGCGCTTCGAGGTCGGCGTCCAGCGCCTTCTTCTCCGCTATGTCCGGCAGCAGCTTGGGGTACTTCTCCTTCATGCGGTCGAGCAGGCCCGCCTCGAACCTGCGCACCAGCGGAACCTCTATGTCGTCGAGGTGGCCGCGCACGCCGGCGAAGAGCACCGCTATCTGCTCCTCCGTGGCCATCGGGCGGTACTGGTCCTGCTTGAGCATCTCCACCATGCGCTGGCCGCGCTTGAGCTGGTCCAGGCTGGACTTGTCCAGGTCGGAACCGAACTGCGCGAAGGCCGCCAGCTCGTTGTACTGGGCCAGGTCCAGGCGCAGCCTGCCGGCCACCTGGCGCATGCCTTTCGACTGCGCCGAGCCGCCCACGCGCGACACGGAAACGCCCACGTTAACGGCGGGGCGTATACCGGAATGGAACAGGTTGGATTCCAGGTAGATCTGCCCGTCGGTGATCGAGATGACGTTGGTCGGGATATAGGCCGTGACGTCGTTGGCCTGCGTCTCGATGACCGGCAGCGCGGTCAGCGAACCGCCGCCGTTCTTCGACGAAAGTTTGCAGGCCCGCTCCAGCAGCCTGGAGTGCAGGTAGAACACGTCGCCGGGGTAGGCTTCGCGGCCCGGCGGGCGGCGCAGCAGCAGCGACATCTGGCGGTAGGCCTGGGCGTGCTTGGAGAGGTCGTCGTAGATGATGAGCACGTGGCGGCCGTTCCACATGAACTCCTCGCCCATGGCGCAGCCGGAATACGGCGCCAGGTAGAGCAGCGAGGCCGGTTTGGCGGCGGCGGCGGTAACGATGATGGAGTATTCCATCGCGCCGTTCTCCTCCAGCGTCCTGGCCACGCGCGCGACCGTGGACTCCTTCTGGCCTATCGCGACGTAGATGCAGATCGGGCGGGTCTCTTTCGGTTCGTTGCGCTGGTTGATGATGGCGTCGACGGCGATGGCGGTCTTGCCGGTCTGGCGGTCGCCGATGATGAGCTCGCGCTGTCCCCGCCCGATCGGGACCATGGAGTCGATGGCCTTGATGCCGGTCGAGAGGGGCTCGCGCACCGGCTGGCGGGCGACCACGCCGGGGGCGATGATCTCCACCGGGCGGCGCTTCCCGGCCGCTATCGGGCCCTTGCCGTCGAGCGGGTTGCCCAGCGGGTCCACGACGCGGCCTATCAGCGCGTCGCCGACCGGCACTTCCAGCACGCGGCCGGTGCGCTTGACGCGGTCGCCCTCGCGGATCTGCGAGTCGCTGCCCATCACGACGCAGCCGACGTTCTCGCGCTCGACGTTGAGCACCATCCCCGCCACGCCGCCTTCGAACTCGACGAGCTCGTTGATGACGGCGCCGGAGAGGCCGTAGACGCGCGCGATGCCGTCGCCCACCTGGAGCACCTGCCCCAGTTCGGAAAGCTCGGAGTCCGGGACGAACTTCTCGATCTTCCCCTTGATTATATCGGTGATCTCTTCGGGCCTTATCATGCTTACCGCCTATGTGGTGATTTTTTTCCTGAGCCGCGCCAGCCTGCCGAGCAGCGTGGCGTCCAGCAGGAAGCCGCCGAAACCGGCTTCGAAGCCGCCGAGCACTTTTTCGGAGATCGTATTGGAGACCACCGCCTTCCGGCCGGAAAAAGCGGACAGCGCCTTCTCCAGGCCCGCGCGCTCCGCGTCGGAGAGCGGGTAGCGCGAGGTCACTTCGGCGCGCAGCACGCCGGCCGCCTCGTCGGCGAGCAGCGCGCACTGCGCGGCCGTCTCCCCCAGCAGGCCCAGCCGGCCAGTCCTGACCAGCAGCGCGGCCAGCGCCAGCGCGCGGACGAGGTCCTTGCCGGGGCAGGCCTTCTCCAGTATCTCCAGTTTGAGCCGCACGGGCACCAGCGGCCGCGTGAGCAGCGGCAGCGCGGGCGCGACGGCCCGTTCCAGCCTCCTCAGCGCCTCCAGGCGCGCGGCGGACTCGCCCGCCGCATCAGCGGGGGACACCATGCGGCTTGGTGTCCCAGTACCGTATGACATGTAGGCGGCGGCGTAGCGCCGGGCGAGGGTCCTTTCGGAGGCTTTCATCCGGTCAGGCCTTTTTGGCCTCGAGCTCCTTTATGGCCTTGCCCACTATCTCCTCGTTCAGCCTGCGGTCCACCGAGCGGGAGAGGACCTTCTCGGCGGACATCAGCGAGAACTCGGCGAAACTGTTCCTCAGCTCGGCCGCGATCTTCTCGCGCTCGGTCTGCAGGTCGCGGGCGGCGCTCTCGAGCATGGCCGCCACGCCCTTGCGGGCGTCGTCGAGCAGCTTGACCTTGGCGCGCTCGCCTTCTTCCGTCGCCTCGCGCAGCCTGGCCTGCATCTCCGCCTTTATCCCCGCGAGACGTTCCTCTATTTCCCTGGAGGCGCGCTCGGCTTCGGCGCGCGCCTTCTCGGCGGCCTCGCGCTCGTCGCGCAGGCCCTTCTCGCGCTGCTCGGCGGCCTGCAGCACCGGCTTCCACACCGTCTTCGAAAGCAGCAGCACCAGCAGCCCGAAGATGAGCAGCGTCCAGAAGGTCAGGCCGAAATCCGGCCTTATCAGAGCTTCCATGTCCGACTCCTGTCGGCGCCGCGCGGGGACCGCCCGGCGCCGTAGTCCGTATTCTTACTTATGCGCTTCGGTCTGCGCCGGGGCCGCGCCGGTCTCGGGGGCCTTCGGCATGCCGAAGTTGAGCACCGCGAAGAGGCAGATGACCAGGGCGAAGAAGGCGATGCCTTCGATGAGCGCGGCCGCGATGATCATCGAGGTCCGCAGCTGGCCGCCGGCTTCCGGCTGCCGGGCCGTGCCTTCCATCGCGCTGGCCGCGAGCCTGCCGATGCCCATGCCGGCGCCGACCAGGGTCAGCCCCGCGCCGAGGCCGCCGCCTATGTAACCGAGTCCAAGGAACAGCATGTCGTTCATGTACGCTACCTCCGTGTCCGTCTCCGCATAAAGATCAGTGCGGGTGCATCGCCGCGCCCGTGAAGATGGCCGTCAGGAAGGTGAAGATGTACGCCTGCAGGAAGGCCACGAAGATCTCGAGCAGCGAAACGAAAAGGACCAGCACGACGGCCGCCGGGGCCGTCACGCCCACGCCCAGCCAGGGATCGACCGCGCCGAAGATGAAGATCATGCCGATGAAGGACAGGATCACTATATGGCCGGCGATCATGTTGGCGAAAAGACGGATGCAGAGCGCGAAGGTCTTGGTCACCAGACCCAGCGCCTCTATCGGGAAAAGCAGCGGGTAGAGCCAGACGGGCACGCCGGCCGGGACCAGATGCGAGACGTATCTGACCACGCCCTGCTCGCGCATGCCGGCCAGGTTGACCAGCAGGAAGGTGCAGAGGGCGAACCCGCCCGTCACGGCCAGGTTGCCCGTCGCCGTCGAGCCGAAAGGCACCATGCCGGCCAGGTTGAGCCCGAGGATGAAGACGAACAGGGTGCAGAAATAGCCGGTATAGCGCGCGCCTTTTTTGCCCATGTTCTCCACGACCACCTCGTCGCGGATGAACAGGACCAGGGCCTCGAGCATGGAACGGAACGGGGCCAGCCCGGCCGAGCGGCTGCGCCGCAGCAGCGGCAGCCCCGCGCCGAGAAGCGCGGCGACCAGGACTATCATCAGGAAATGTTTGGATACGGGAAGGCCCACGGGCCCGGCGGGCACGACGGACCAGACGTGGTCTATGATGTGATGCTCTAGGATCTCTTTGACGTCCATGGGCCCCTGGGAACGAGAATCACTTCCAGGATGAGCTGCGCGAGTATGAGCGCCGCCGCGAAAGCGACGATAATTATATATTTTTCATTGCGCAGAAGCCACAAAGCGCCGAGCAGGAAGAGCAGGCGGTAGAAAAATCCCGCGACGAAAGCGGCGAAAAAAACGGGCTGGGAGGCCGCCACGGCGCGCCGCATGACCGCCCCCGCCAGCAGGCCGTTGAAGACCCCGCAGAGCGCGCCCAGCAGCGCCGCGGAAGCGGCGGTCTCAGGCGGCGTCACCGGGGCCTCCTTTGCGCCGGGAAGCCTCTTCCCGGCTTATCGCGGCCACTTCGCGGAAGAAAAGGTAGAACCCGGCCGCCAGGCCGGCGGCGGCGCCGGCCGCGGCCAGCCAATGGCCCGTGCCCAGCCGCCGGTCGGCCAGCAGGCCCAGCCAGAAGCCCAGCCCGACCCCGGCCGCCAGCTGCAGGCCCGACTGCAGCAGACCGTAATATCCGCGTCCTTCCGTCTTCACGCGTATATTTTACACAAATGGGGCCGGGTCATCGCTCTTGACTCCCCCCGGAGGCCGGCAGTAAAGAGCCGACCCCGAAATGCTAAAATCATTGCGATGACGAAAGGTCCGAAAAAGATACTCTTCATCGATCCCGCACCCGGCGCCGAAAGCGAAATAATCCCCCTTCTCTCGGAGCGCGGCTGGCAGGTGCGGTGTTCCGGCGACCGCCAGGAGGCGATGGCCTCGCTGCAGAACTGGAAGCCCGACCTGGCGGTGCTCAATATCCTCACCGGAGCCTTCGATCCGCTCGACCTCCTCAGGGAAGTGCGCGGGAACCCTTTCACCCAGAACCAGCGCATCGTCGTCTTCTCCAGTTCGCCCAAGATAGAGGTGGTGACCGGCCCCTCGCCGCGGGTCAGCGGCTACCTCAACAAACCGATAGATTTCGAGGCGCTCAAGGAGCTCCTCCTGCGCGCCGCGGAGAAGCCCTCTCCGGACAGGCCGGTGACGGTGCTGGTCGCCGACGACGACGAGGAGTTCTCCGACCTGGTGAAGATGTTCCTGGAGACCAACCACTACCGCCCCGTCGTGGTCAACGACCCGCTGAAGGTGGTGGGGACCGCCAGGGCCGAGAAGCCCGGCGCCCTGCTGCTCGACCTCATGATGCCCGGCAAGGACGGGTTCCGCATCATGGAGGAACTGCAGGACGAGGCGGTCACGGCCCGTATCCCGGTCGTGATACTGAGCGCCCTGCGCCTGGATAATTTCCAGGAAAAGGGGATCCTGACGGGCCTGCCCGAGATAGTTTCCAGGGACATGCCCAAAGAACTGCTCCTCAAAATGATAGAGGCGCAGCTGGGCGGGCCGGAAGCGGGCGCCGGGGAGGCCGCGGCCGCGCGGCGCTCCGACAGGCCGCGCGTGCTTTTCGCCGACGACCAGACCGAACTGCTTTACCTCATGAAGGAGATGCTGGAGCAGGCCGGTTTCGAGGTCATAACGGCGGAGAACGGCGGGGAGGCGATGACGGCGGTCTTCGAGCACAACCCGGATATCGTCGTGCTCGACTACAATATGCCGGTCAAGGACGGCCTGGCCGTGGCCGAAGCCCTGAAGGAGAACCCCCTTTTCGCCCATATCCCGATAATCATCTGCACGGCCTTCAGCGAGAAGAGCACAAAGCTGCGCGGCCTGGGCATGGGCATAGACGACTACCTGATAAAACCGGTGGACGCCGACGAACTGATCGCTCGGATCCGCATGATACTCAAGCGCAACAAACAGGTGCTCGACACCAACCCCCTCTCCAAACTGCCCGGCAACCCGTCGATACAGGCCCGGGTAGAGCGCGAGATACAGAAGGGCTCGGATTTCGCCGTTCTCTACATCGACCTCGACAACTTCAAGGCCTTCAACGACTCCTACGGCTTCGAGGCCGGCGACCGCGTCATCAAGACCACGGCGAACCTGCTGGTCAAACTGACCATACAGAACGAGAACTCGGAGGATTTCATCGGCCATATCGGCGGCGACGACTTCATCGTGGTCACCACCTTCGAGAAGGCCGAGCCGCTGGCCAGGAACGTCATAGCGGCTTTCAACGAGATAGCCCCCTCCTTCTACAGCAAGGAGGACCGCGAACGCGGCGGCATAGTCTCCACCGACCGCCAGGGGAACATACGGAAATTCCCGTTCCTGACCATCTCCATAGGCGTGGTCCACAACCGCCTGAGGCCGCTGGTCTCCTTCGCCCAGGTCAGCAACATAGGGACCGAGCTCAAGAAGTTCGCCAAGGCCGGCGCGGGCGGCAACTACACCATAGACCGCCGCAAGGACTGAGGTCCTTTCCGGACGCGAAAGAGAAGGGCCGCGCAGCGCGCGGCCCTTTCATTTCCGGGGAACGACGGTCAGATACTGAGGATGGTGGGCTCGGGGATATCGTTCTCGTCCGGGTAGTAGACCGCGGGAACGAACGCCCCGCCCTGCTCGCCGGGCCTGTATACGGCCGGGACCACTCCGGAATCCCTCAGGCTGGGGGCCCGCATGGGGACATTGCGTTTTTCCGCCTCCAGCAGCGCCCTCTCGAATTCGGTGACGGGCAGGAAGTCCTTGAGTCTCCCGATCAGCGTGACGTCCTCGCCGCGGCCCTCGTCCTGGCCCAGGACATAGGTCTCGCCCGGAGAGTAGCCGCCGGGGCGGCGGGGATCGTAATACACGGTCCCGTCCGACTCGGTATGGATATAATCGGTGCCGCCGCGGGTCAGCACGCCCTCGATCATCATCGTGTCCGCGTTGAAGACCGGGCTCCCCGAGTTGCCTTTGAAAGTGTCCAGGTCGCTTACGAAAAAGCCCTTGTCGGCGTGGACCCGGCGGATCGTGGCGCTGCCGGCGATCTTGACCGGCATGCCGCTGGGGTAACCGATGGCGAACAGCCTGGCGCCGGCCGCGGGGGCGGCGCCGCGGTTCACGGCCAGCGGGAAGCGCTCCGCGGGCACTTTGCGGTTCAGCCGGATCACGGCGTAATCCGCGCCGTCCTTGTCGTACCTGGCCGAGACCAGCTCCTTGAAAGCGAAAACGTTTTCGGCGGGCACCTCGGTCGGGAAGGCGCCGGCCCGGGTCACCGCGTAGCCAAAAACGAATACGGTGTCCCGGTAACTGATATTGGTATCCTCGGGCGCGTACTCCGTGAAGCAATGCGCGGCGGTGACCACCAGGTCCTCGCCCGCCAGGAAGGAGGAGCAGAAGGAACCGAAAGGCTGGTCCCCGTAGCGCTCATCCTCGCCCAGATTGAATTTATCGCGTATCGTCCGGCCCAGGTCTATGGAGGCGTTGCCGCTGGCGGGGTCCAGCCTGACGTCGCGGGCGCGGAACAGGGCCGCCGTGGAATCGGCCAGGCGCTGATAGACCGGGTCCGCCTCGTAATAGTCCGCGCGGTTGTCCTCGCCGTAGACGGCTATCGGGACGATATTCGCGCCGTAGCCCGTTCGCTGTTCCGCCGGGAGGGCGCCGGGGAAAAGCAGCATCGCGGCCGGGAAAGCCGCCTTTATGGTCGTTTTCGCGTTCATGGCACCCTCCTTTCCTTGAAAGTTCCCGCTGGTATAGTGTGGCACGGAGGTTGACCAAAATCAAGTCCCCCGGGGCCCACCCCCTCCTGGGCCCTTGGACCTATATGAACACCGAATTTCCCCGCCCCATTAAGGAGACAACCGGGGGAGGCGCGCCATGCCCCCGGAATAAATCTCCTTATGGGGACGGTAAAATGAAGAACCGCCGCCAGCTCGCGCGGACGGCGGTTCGCCTTAAGTCGCGAAAATTACTTCGCGTTCTTGCCTATGATCTTGGCCAGGTCGAACATGGTGACCTGCTTCTTGCCGGCGAACAGCTTCAGCAGCTTCTCATCGGCGTTGATGCAGCGCTTGTTCTTCTTGTCCTGCAGGTTGTTCTTCTTGATGTAGGCCCACAGTTTCTTCACGATCTCGGTGCGGGGCATCGGCTTGTTGCCGACGACGGCGCCCAGGGTCTCGTTCGGGGTGATAGGGGCCATGAACTTCGAATTAGCTTTGGCAGCGGGCATTTACTTCCTCCTAGTGGATGACTGCTTTACCGCGTAACATATTAACCTATTTCCCCTCGGGTCTGTCAATAGGATTTCCAAGGGAGAACCAGCGGGGCTTGTGGAGCAGCGTGACCGAACTTTCGGGGCCCAGCCAGCCGGCCCTTGTGCGCACGCGGGCCGAGAGAATATTGAAGCCGGGCTCCAGGCGGCCCATGAGCCGGGCCGGGGCCTTCGTCCAGGGTCCGTCGTTGAAACGGAAGAGAAAGGACTCCAGGTCCGGGGCCCCCTCCGCGACGAGGGCGATACGGACGGTCCCGTCCGGGTCCGTCCCGGCTACGTTTATGACGGCCTGGTTCACCGGCCTTTCATAGACCCGGGGATCGTCCAGCACCGGCCAGGCCGCGAACTTCTCTTTCGCGAAAGCGTCGTTGAAGGAAACGATCGTGTGGACATACGCGACTTCGCTGGCGCCGCCGCCTATGAGCGGGTAGCGGGTGATATCGGCCGACTTCACCAGTTTCTCCTGGCGGCCGCCGCGGTCCACCGTGACGGGATTTTCCAGCTGGTTGCTGCGCAGGTAAAGCGCGTATTTCCGGTAAAGCCCCAGGTCCTTCTTTTCCGCGCGCTCCTTCTTCCAGTCGGAACCGACCTTGAAGACCTCGTCCTCTTCGCCGTTCCAGTGGACCTCGCAGAGCTCGCGGGCGTTGAGCGGCGTCCCGTCCCTCTCGTAATGCAGGTCGACGTAAGGGTCCATCGCTATCCACTTGCCCAGTTCGTCGGACCAGACCTCGGTCACGAAATGCCCGACTATGTCGATATAGCGCGCGTGCAGGCCCAGCGACATGGCGGCCTGCGCGAAGACCACGCCGTACTGCGCGCAGAAACCGCGGTTGCCCTTGCGGGCGAGGTCGAGGATCTCGAGCGCGTCCCAGGGCGGGTAGCGGAACTTCGAGCCCGGTTCCCATTGCCGCCTGGCCCAGCCGCGCAGCGCGACGATGGTCTCGAGCTGGCTGCGGCCCTTCTTCAGGTCCTCCAGCTTCTCGCGTTCGCGCAGCCGCTTAAGCGAAGGGTGGGAGAAGTCCTCCTCCACCGCCTGGTGGCTGGCCACGGACCAGCGGCCATTGTTCTCCGAGACCTTTATAACGAAGCCCCAGCGCGCGAAAAGCAGCAGCGCGCCGGCTAAAATGACGGCCGGGACCGCGTATTTGAAGCGCGGTCCCGGCTTTACCTCCGGCTGGGGTTTGCTCTTTTTGGACACTGTCCTGTCAGACCTTGGGGCCGGCCCCCAGTATGGCCTTATTGGTCACGCCGAACTTGCCGAAGTTGGCGGCGAAGAGGCCGGCCAGCTCTTTCAGTTTCGCGTCGTAGGCTTTCTTATCGGCCCATGTCCTGCGCGGGTTGAGCACCTCGGCCGGCACGCCGGGACAGCGCGCCGGTATGCCGAAACCGAACACGGGGTCCTTGGCGAATTTAACCCTGGCCAGCTTACCGTCCAGCGCGGCGTTGAGCAGCGCGCGGGTGTGCTTTATGCTCATGCGTTTGCCGACGCCGTAAGGGCCGCCGCAGAGGCCGGTGTTTATCAGCCAGCACTGCGCGCCGTGCTTCTTCATCTTCTTCTCCAGCAGCTCGGCGTACATCGAGGGGTGGTGAAGCATGAAAGGAGCGCCGAAGCAGGTGCTGAAGGTGGCCTTGGGCTCCTTGATGCCCATCTCGGTATTGGCGACCTTGGCGGTGTAGCCGCTGATGAAATGGTACATCGCCTGCGCGGGGGTGAGCCTGGAGATGGGCGGCAGCACGCCGAAGGCGTCGTAGGTCAGCATGACTATGTTCTTCGGGTGCGGGAAGGCCGGGCCCTTGATGGAATTGTCGATGAATTCCAGCGGGTAGGCCGCGCGGGTGTTCTCGGTCAGCGAATTGTCGTCGAGGTTCAGCCGCCGGGTCGTCCCGTCGTAAACGACGTTCTCGAGTATCGTGCCGAAACGGCCGGTCGCCGCGTGGATCTGCGGCTCGGCCTCGGGGTTGAGGTTTATCACCTTGGCGTAGCAGCCGCCCTCGAAGTTGAAGATGCCGTTGTCGCTCCAGCCGTGCTCGTCGTCGCCGATGAGCCGGCGCAGCGGGTCGGAACTCAGCGTGGTCTTGCCGGTGCCGCTGAGGCCGAAGAAGATAGCGGTGTCCTTCTTTTTCCCGAGGTTGGCCGAGCAGTGCATCGGCATCACGCCCTTGAGCGGCAGCAGGTAGTTCATGACGGTGAAGACCGCCTTCTTTATCTCGCCGGCGTAGGCCGTGCCGCCGATGAGGACCGTTTTCCGCTCGAAATTAAGGAGTATGAAGGCGGAACCGCGCGTGCCGTCTATCTGCGGCATCGCGGTGAAACCGGGCACGCAGATAACGGTGAAATCGGGAGCGAAGGAGGCCAGTTCCCCGGGCTCCGGCTTTATCAGCATATGGCTGGCGAAGAGGCCGTGCCAGGCCAGCTCGGTGTAAACGCGCACGGCCAGGCGGTTCTTCGGGTCGGAGCCGGCGTAACAGTCGCGCGCGTAGACGTCGCGCTTGGACAGGTAGAACTCGACCTTCCTGAAAAGGGCCTCGAACTTTTCGTCGTCCATGGCGACGTTCTGGTCGCTCCACCAGACGTTCTTGCCGGTGGAAGCGTCCTTTATGACGAAGCGGTCCTGCGGAGAGCGGGCCGTGTGCTTGCCGGTGCGCGCGCAGAGCGCGCCGCCGGCGGTGATGGCGGCCTCCTTGCGGGCTATGGCGTGCTCGTAAAGTTCGGGGGTCGAAAGGTTCAGATGCACCTTGCCGGAGGTCTTGATACCGTTCATGCTCTTCTCCTGTACAGGCGTTTCCGCGGACATGTTTTTCTCCTTTAAGCGCGCCGCCCTCAGTCGAGGACCTTCCTGATGCGCGACACTCCCTCTATGATATCCTTCTCCGCGCCGCAGTAGCTCAGGCGCAGGTGGCCTTCCAGGCCGAACTCGACGCCGGGCACGGCCACGACCATGGCCTTCTCCAGCAGCATATTGGAAAGTTTCGTGGAATCCTTGTCGTAGGCGCTGAAATCGGGGAAGCTGTAGAAGGTGCCCTGCGGTTTGTGCAGCTTCACCTTCTTCAGTTTCGCGAGCTCCGCGACCATGACGTCCCGCTTCCCTTCCAGCCCCTTGCGCAGCTTCTCCACGAACTCCCCGCTCTCGGCCAGCGCGCCGGCGGCCGCCGCCTGGCTGAGCGCGGAGGGACAGGAGGTGACCTGCGCCTGCACCTTGACCATCGCCTTGGTCAGCGGGGCCTGGGCCACGCTCCAGCCGATGCGGAAGCCGGTCATCGAGAAGGTCTTGGAAACCCCGTTTATGGAGACGATTATGGATTCGTCCGGCGGTTTCTTGGAGAAAGCGAAGGCCGAAGGAGCCTTCTTCCCGTCGAAGACCAGCCTGTTGTAGATATCGTCCATCATCAGCCAGACGCCGCAGCGCTCACAGAGCTCCACGAGTCCTTTTATGAAATCCTCGCTGAAGACGGCGCCGGAAGGGTTGTTGGGGCTGTTGAGCATGACCGCCTTGGTGTGCTGATTGAAGGCGGCCTTGAACTGCTCGAGGGTGGGCACCACGGTCCCCGGTTCCGGCCTGATGATCACCGGCTCGCCGCCGGCCATCCGCACCATCTCCGGGTAGCTGACCCAGTAGGGCGCGGGGAAGATGACCTCGTCGTCCGGGTTCACCACGGAGAGGAGAAAATTGTAGATGGCCTGCTTGGCGCCCGACGATACCACGATATTGCCGGCGGCGGGCCTCATGCCGTAATGCTTTTCCGTGTACGCGGCTATGCCGGCCTTCAGGTCGGCCACGCCGGAAGTGGCCGTGTAGCGGACATACCGGGAATCGAGCTTCTTGAGGGAGGCGGCATAGGCGCCGTCGGGGATCTTCTCCTCCGGCTCGCCGCCCCCGAGATGTATCACGGGTTTGCCTTCGGCCTTGAGATTATTGGCGAGCTCGTTGAGGCGCAGGGTGGCGGACTGCCCCAGGGAAAGAGCCATTTTGCTCAATTGCATTGTCCCTCCGGGTAAACAAAAGAAGAAAGGCGCGGGCCGGAATCGAACCGGCGATGACAGTTTTGCAGACTGTTGCCTTACCACTTGGCGACCGCGCCGTCACATAAAATATAGCAAAAAAGCCCCCCCGGGGTCAGGTCTTTGCTTCCGGCCCGGCGCAACCGCCGCTCAGACCCAGGTCTCGGACTTTATGCCGCCCTGTATGCCAATGACCACGTGCTTGACCGGCACCTTGCGCGAGGCCGCGCCGGCGGCCTTTCTGGACAGGGCCAGCAGCCCGCCGCAGCACGGGACCTCCATGGTCACCACGGTCAGCGTGTTTATCTCCGCGTCGTCTATGAGGGACTGCAGCTTTTCGGCGTAGATATCCAGGCCGTCGTCGAGCTTGGGGCAGGCTATGACCAGCGACCTGCCCTTTATGAAGTCCTCGTGGAAATTGCCGTAGGCGTAGGCTGTGCAGTCGGCCGCCACCACCACGTCGGCCTTGTGAAAATACGGCGCCCCGGGGCTGGCCAGGTGCAGCTGCACCGGCCACTGGCGCAGGCGCGAAGGGGCCGGACCCGCCGGGCCGGTCTCCCCGGCGCGGCCGCCGCGCAGGTCCATGGTCCGCCCCCCCGGGCAGCCGCAGGGCTCATGGGTTTTCTTTCCTTTCATCTCTTCCTCCAGCGGGTTCTTTATCCCTTTCTCTTCCAGGTAGGCCAGGGCCTGCTTCAGGTAAGTTTTCTGGCCGTGGTCCTTCAGGTGCTTAAGATGCGCCTTTATGGTATTGGCGCCGTGCTTCACTATGGCTTCCATCGCCTGCCGCTCGTCGTATTCGGCCGCCTCCCTCTTCTCGATCCTTATCGCCCCTCTCGGGCATTCGCCTATGCAGGCGCCCAGCCCGTCGCAGAGTATGTCGCTCACCAGCCGCGCCTTGCCGTCTATGACCTGCAGCGCCCCTTCCGGGCAGCCGGTCACGCACAGCCCGCAGCCGTCGCATTTCCCCTCGTCTATGGCAATAATGTCCCTTTTCCTTTTCATAAAGCCTCCGTAGTCAGCTCAGGTCCGCCAGCGTGACCCGCCGGACCTCGTCCAGAACTTTCCTTTCGATGGCGGCCACGCGGCCGCGCAGCAGGCAGGTCCTGTGGTTATGGCACAGGGCGCCGCCGAAAACGCAATCGTTGAATTTGAGCGGTCCGCGCACCGCCGCGATTATGTCGCCCAGGCTTATCCTCCGCGGCGGCCGGGCCAGGACGAAACCTCCGCCCCTGCCCCTGGACGACCTGGTGATGCCGCCGCGCGACAGGGCCTGCATTATCTTGCGCAGCACCGGCCGCGGGACGCCGGCGGGGCCCGCCAGCCCGGCCGCGGAAAGGCCTCCGCCGGCGCGGGCGACGGCCGCCAGCGCCCGGACCGCGTAATCCACTTCCCTGGTGATGAGCTTCATGCTTAAATGATACAAGTTTAGTATCATTCAGTCAAGGACCGGCGGCGGGCCTTCTTTCCCCCCGCGCCCGCCGTATTTGTATAATTTCAGGGCCGTTCTTTTAATCCTTCGGATGGAGGGGTTCATGAAGACTTTATCGCTGTTGTTGATAGCCGTCTGCGCGGCCCCGGCCGCGGCGGACACGATACTCCTGAAGGACGGTACGCGTCTCGAAGGGGTCATCGAGGGGGAGATGGACGACGCCTCGCTGATCAGGACCAAGTACGGCTCGCTGACCGTCAAGAAGACCGAGATACGGGAGATAAAGCCCGAGGAGAAGGCGGCCGAGACCCCGGCCGCTACGGCTGGCGCCGCCTCCTCCACGGGGGCGCCCGTCGCCGTATCCACCCCCGCCGCGGCCGCAGAGCTCTCCGGCGCCGTCCCCTCCATGACCTTCGCGACCGTGGCAACGGGTACTTCCGCCGTCCAGAAGATATATTCCGAGAACGGCGTTATCACGGCCACCGAGACCTGGTCCGCCTCCGGGGAACTTATTTCGCGCGAGGGGACCGTGAAGGACGGGGTATGGAAGGAATTCCATCCGGACGGCAAGGTCAGGACCGAGAAGACGGTCCTTGGCGGCGTCCATAACGGCCCGCTGCGCACCTACTATCCCTCCGGCGCCCTGCAGACCGAAGCGAACTATCTGGCCGGCCGGCTCAACGGGACGATGATCACCTACACGGAGGACGCCGCGCCGCTGTTCGAGCAGAACTTCGTCGACGGCAAATTGCACGGCCTGGTCAGGGAGTTCAACCCCGACGCTTCCGTAAGATCGGAGACGCTCTACGCCGCCGGCATTCCGGTACAGGGTCAGGCGGCGGCGCAGGCCGCGGCCCCCGCCCGGGCCCCTTCGGCGCCGGCGCCGGCCGCCGCCAAGCCGGCGGCCTCTCCCTACACGGTCAAGTCGCAGCCGCTGGCCCGCGGCGAGCGCTACTCCTTCCATTACGAGAACCGCTACAAGGGCCGGGTGATACTGGACGCCTCGTTCAACCTCACCTCGCTGAGCGGCAGCCTGCCGGACGGCATCGCCGTCTTCTACGGCCCCGACGGCTCCCCGGAAAAGGAATTCGTCTTCTCGGACGGCAAACTGGAAAGCCTCAAGGTCCACGGCCCCGCCGCCGCCGAATACCGCTACGAAAAAGGCAAAGCGATCAAGAAGTAAGTAACCGCGGCCCGCTCCGGGGGCGATAAAAAAGCCGTCCGCGGCAAGCGGACGGCTTTTAATATGACTGCCCCCGGTAGGACTTGAACCTACGACCCATCCGTTATGAGCGGATTGCTCTAACCGACTGAGCTACAGGGGCAAAATCCGTACAAAGAACTACCGGGAGCCTATTCTACCAATTTTAGGCCAGCCCGGGAACCTCAATGCTTGTGCGGTTCGCAGGCGTCCATGCCGAACAGCGGCTTGCCGTCGGCGAAGGGCGAGATCTCGCGCAGCCGCTCTATGACCGGCGGCACCTCGCGCAGCACCGCGTCCACGTCCTCGTCCGTGCTGTAGACGCTCAAGGAGAAACGGATGGTGCCGTGAGCGTAGGTCTGCGGCACGCCCATCGACATCATCACGTGCGAAGGCTCCAGCGAGCCGGAGGTGCAGGCCGAGCCCGAGGAGGCGCAGATGCCCTTCTCGCTGAGCATGATGAGGATGGACTCGCCTTCCACATATTCAAAGCCGATATGGGAGGTGTTGGGCAGGCGATCCGCGCCGCCGCCGTTGACGCGCGCGTTCTTCACGGCTTTCAGCAGCCCCTGCTCCAGCCGGTCGCGCAGGGCCTTCACGCGGCCGTTCTCCTCGCCCATCTTTTCCAGCGCCAGCTCGGCCGCCCGGCCGAGGGCCACTATGTAAGGGACGTTCTCCGTGCCGGCCCGCCGGCCGCGCTCCTGGTGGCCGCCCATCAGGAAAGGCGAGAACCGCGTGCCCTTCTTTATGTAGAGCGCCCCGATGCCCTTGGGCGCGTGCAGCTTGTGGCCCGAAAGCGAAAGCATGTCTATCTTAGATTCGGCCAGGTTTATCGGGACTTTACCGACCGCCTGCACCGCGTCCGTGTGGAACAGCGCGCCGCGGCTGTGGGCTATGCGGGCCGCGTCCTCGACCGGGAAAACGACGCCGGTCTCGTTATTGGCCCACATGACGCTGACTATCGCGGTATCCGGGGCGAGCGCGGCCTTCAGTTCGTCCAGGCTCAGGCGCCCTTCGGCGTCCACGCCGAGATAGGTGACCCGGTAGCCCTGGGTCTCGAGGTATTTGCAGAGATTGAGCACCGCGGGATGCTCGACCTTCGTGGTTACGAGGTGCTTCTTCTCGGGGAAGGCGCGCAGCGCCGACCAGATGGCCGTGGAGTCGCTCTCGGTGCCGCAGGAGGTGAAGAGTATCTCCTCCGGCCCGGCGCCCAGCAGGCGCGCCACGCTCTCGCGGGCGCGGTCGAGGTACTTCTGGTTGGTGCCGCCGAAGAAATGCATGCTCGACGGGTTGCCGTAGAGCTCGCCGAAGAAAGGCTTCATCGCCTCCTCCACCTCGGGGGCGACCCGGGTGGTGGCGTTATTGTCGAGATAATGGACCTTGTCCGTCATTCGGCCTCTATGATAAGGGAAGGGTCGACCTTCTCTTTGAGTTCCTTCTCCACCACGTTCTTGAGCGTGGCGCCGGAGGAGGGGCAGCCGTGGCACATGCCCAGGAAACGCAGCTTGACCTTGGGCCCTTCCAGGTCGATGAGCTCTATCCAGCCGCCGTCGCGCTTGAGCTTGGGGTTGACGTCCTCGGAGAGCACCTTCTCTATGTGCTTTATCTTCTCGACCACGGTCATCCTGAAGAAGTCGCGATGCTCCTCCTGGTCCCAGTAGTCCTTGATGAGCTTGTCTATCTCGCCCAGGCACTGCCGGCAGCCGCCGCCGGCCTTGGTGAAGTTGGTGACTTCCTCGACGGTCCTGAGCTTGTTGACCTTTATAGCCTTGAGGATGACCGACTCGGTCACGTTGAAGCATTTGCAGACGACGCGCTCGTTCTCGCCGATTATGACCTTCTCGGCCTTGCCGCCGCGGTAATTCTTGATGGCGGCCTCGAGGGCCTCCATGCCCATGACCGAGCAGTGCATCTTCTCGCTGGGCAGGCCGCCGAGGAACTCGGCGATGTCCTGGTTGGTGATCTTCGCGGCCTCGTCGAGGGTCCGGCCTTTGACCATCTCGGTCAGCGCCGAGGAGGAGGCGATGGCGCTGGCGCAGCCGAAGGTCTTGAACTTGGCGTCCATTATCTTTTCGGTGGCCTTGTCTATGCGCAGCGTCAGCTTGAGCGCGTCGCCGCAGACTATGCTGCCTATTTCGCCGACCGCGTCGGGGTTCTCTATCTCGCCGACGTTCTTGGGATTCTTGAAATATTCGTAGACCTTCTCGGTGTACTGCCACATAAGCGTCTCCTTACCCCTCTTATATTATATCACCTTGCGGCGGGAACACCAGATAGTTCAGCGACAGGGCCCAAGGGGACGGGCATCCTGGATGTGCGTCGGTGCGGCCTTCGTCACTCCGCGATGATTTTCAGGGTTTTCAGGGCTTCCGCGTTCTCGACCTTGTCCTTGGCCCGGAAATAAAGCGTATGTTCGCCCGGGGTGAAGGAGAGAGGCGCTGAGTATAAGTCAAGCCCCACCAGGTCCTGCTCCGTTTCAGAGACCGGAGGGAACTCATCGACGCTATACTCTATACCCATAACCCCGGCCCCTTTCCCGGGGCCGGACGGGTCCCGGGCTTCGAGCCGCACGACCCCTCCTTTCTTCAAACGGCATTTCCCGTCCCTCAGCTCGCCATTTTCGACGAGGACTTCGGTCTCGGGCGCCGTCTTGTCGACATAGAAACGGACGCTCTTCGTCTCTTCGAAGTTCCCCCAGTGATCCGCGGACAGATAGTGAAGATCGTGCGCGCCCTCGGGCAGGGACAGGGGAAAGACCCCGCCGATCACCCCGCAATAGGGCCTCGAGGAAAGTCCGGGTCCGGGGTCGGCATCTTCGCCGCCGGGAAAGAACTTCCGGTGCTTCTGGAAATAAAGGTATTCCCCGTCCAGGCACGGGGCAATATCGTGGTCGATGGAGTAATACCCTCTGGCGGGCCCGGAAACATCCCCGCATTTGGTCCGATCGTCGGCGGAAAAGTCGACCAGCGTGCCAACGGAAACAAAGACCGTTCCGTCCCCCTCCCTCGTGTACGAGGGACCGATGAGGCTCATTTCCGTTTTCGGCGGCGTAACGTCGTCGAACGGCACCATAAGGCCCACGGTTGCACCCCTATCAAGAACCGCCTTTTTTTTAAAGAGAGCGGACTCCATCTCTTTCCTGGACGAAATGCGCACGGCATACCGGATCTCGGTCTCCGAAGGGACGCAATACGCGATATGCGGCGTGCCCCCGCCATCGACCGCAAGATCTATTCCCTTGGGCGCCGCGACCGAAGGATCGACCGTCTGCGTTTCAAATACCCCGTTCTTCATGACCGCGAGCAGAAGACTCTTCTTCTGTGCGTCGTAATAGACGATAGAGGCAGCGGATGAAGTGGACAATGTTAAAGCGCTGTACTCTCCCCCCCCGGGGCCGGCCGCGCTTACCAGCGTGGTACGCCAACTCCCGCCTGTTTTTCGGGAGTACCAGAGTTTCGCATCGGAATCGTAATAAGAGACATGCGGAGATCCCGCCGCATCCACCGCCATGGACAGAGAGGACCCGCTGCTCACGATCGACGGCAATTCCTCCACGTTCACCTCCCCCCCGCCGATCAGGGCGTACTTCGCCCGTTTCCTGACCGCGTCATAGTAAACGATATGGGCCCTGTCCAAGTGATCCACCTTCAGGACATTAAAGGTCCCGGCATCTCCTTTCGCATCGATGTCGCGTAAGACCCATTCTTTCTTCTCCCATGGCTTCCCCTTTAAATACCCATAAACCAGAGCCTTTCTTTCCTCATCATAGAAAGACAGGTGAGAGCGATTATAGGAATCGATGGCCAGGGAAATATGACCGCACATGCCGCTGTACCCATCGACCTTCGGAGGGACCTTCGAGGGACCGCCGCACTCTTTATTCTCGTTGTAATAGATCCCCCCCGTTGAAGGGGAGCAAAACACGTCCCGCGGCGGGCCGAGACGACTCGCCGCGAACGAGAAACTCCGGGGGCGCGCCTTGGACGATTGCCATATGTACGGGGAAAAACCCCAGACCCCCGCGCTCTTCCGAAAAGTGTACACAAGTCCGTTCCCCTCATTCAGCGCGCGGATAATGGGCTCCTCGATACTATCCGGGAAAAGACGCACCTCGCCGCACTCAAAAATATTATCCCGGGTCGGGATCTGCAAACTCCAGTATCGATAGCCCGCGGCGTAAGCGTTTTCCGCCTCTATTATTTTTTTGAGGTATTCCCGCTCGACATAGTGCCATTTTATGGGATGGAATCCGCCCGGCACATACCATGGCTGCCTGGTGAAGTATTCGTTTAATTCGGGATCCTTGAATATATAACCGGCCCGGGCATAGACCTCGTTCCTGAGGAGCCTGAGTTCCGCCGTTGTTTTATTTGAAAGGTCGGTTAAAGTGTAATCGTACTGCCATCGGGCATACGCCTGGCCCGGAAAGATCATCCCCCCCATAAGCGTCACGCGAAACAACTTCCACAGTATCGACACTCCACCGCCTCCAGCGCGGCCTTCGGTTCGTTCTATTGTCACAAATCCCCCCCCGGGATCCCTGAAAAAGGAATATTTTTTGCGCGGAAGATCTTATTTGTCCGGCTTACCGGGCCGATGTTTTTCTAAAGAAAGGTAGCAGACCCGGGGGCGGGCGGCGAAGAGGCCGGACGGCGGCCGCTAACGCAGCACTTCCAGGGTCCAGCCCTCGTGCGGCGCCGCCGCGGGCCCGTCGGCGGCCGCGTAGCGGAACCGCACGCCCATCTTCACCCGCTGTTCTCCCGCGGAGCCGTCGCGGGTGGTCCAGGAGCGGCGGCCTTCGACCAGCACCCGGGCCGAAATGTATTTGCCCAGGTCGGTCTTTTGCACGCCGACGGTGTCCGGATCGGGGTAGAAGGCGGCCGTCAGCCCGAGGTCCGTCACCTCTTTTACGCGCGCGGGTAGGTGTTCTTCCCCCATCTGCCTGAAACCGGGTGAAGCCAGGGAGAGGAGCTCGCGCTGTCTTCCCTCGAAATTCTCCGGGGTATGGTTCTCCGCGGCCTCCAGGATGCGCAGCGCCCTGATGACCAGCACCTCGTCCTCCGTCTTGCCGGCGAACTCGGAAGGCGCGCCGCCCGGCGCCCCCTTGCCGCAGCCGCCCAGGGCGGAAACGGCGCACAGCGCCGCCGTCAGAGCGGCGGTACGCATAACAACGGTCGGACACATCATAAACTCCTCCTTCTCGTCCGGCCCGGACGGGTCAAACGTAGGGGCAGGCGGCGAAGTGGCCGGCAGACTTCTCGGCCAACTCGGGAACGGTGAACGCGCACTCGGGCCTGGCTATCGGGCAGCGCGTGCGGAAGCCGCAGCCCGAGGGCTTGTTGAGGGGGCTGGGCACGTCGCCCTTGAGGATGATGCGCTCCGCCCGCGTCTTGTGCGGGTTCGGCTGCGGCGCGGCGGAAAGCAGCGCCCTGGTATAGGGATGTACCGGCCTCTTATTGATCTCGTCGCTGGTGCCGAGCTCCACCATGTTGCCGAGATACATGACGGCGATGCGGTCGCTGATATGCTCCACCACAGCCAGGTCGTGCGCGACGAAGAGATAGGTCAGCTTGAACTCCTCCTGCAGGTCCTGCAGCAGGTTGATGATCTGCGCCTGTATAGAAACGTCCAGCGCGGACACCGGCTCGTCGGCTATGATGAAAGCGGGATTGGTGGCGAGCGCGCGGGCCAGGCCGATGCGCTGGCGCTGGCCGCCCGAGAATTCGTGCGGATAGCGCGAGGCATAGGCGGAGCGCAGGCCGACCTTCTCCAGCAGCCAGGCCACCTTCTCCTTCTTCTCCTTGCGCCTCATGTCCGGCTTGTGGATATCGAGCGGCTCCTCGATTATGGCCTCCACCGACATGCGCGGGTTGAGCGAGGAATAGGGGTCCTGGAAGACCATCTGCATGCGGGAGCGGAAAGGCCGCATCTCCCCGCGGGGCAGGTTGGCGACATCCGTCATCCGGCCGAGCTTGTCCGGGAACATTATGCTGCCGGCGGTCACCGGGGCCAGGCTGATGAGCGCCTTGCCGACGGTCGTCTTGCCGCAGCCGCTCTCGCCCACCATCCCCAGCGTCTCGCCGGGCTTCATGGCGAAAGAAACGCCGTCCACGGCCTTGACCTCGCCTATCTTCTTGAGGAAAAGCCCGCCGTGTATCGGGTAATGGACCTTGAGGTCCTTGACCTCCAGGATATTGGAAGGAGGAAGCTTGTCGCTCATGATGCGGCCTCCTTGCGCGCCTTGCAGAGATGGCAGCGCACCTGCCTGCCCGGGGCGACTTCCATCAACTCCGGCTCGGTCTCGCGGCAGATATCCATGACCCGCGGGCAGCGCGTATTGAACTTGCAGCCCTTCGGGAAGCTGAAAATGTCGGGGACCATGCCCTCGATGACCGGCAGCCGCTCGAGGCCCTCGTTCTTGAAGCCCGGCAGCGAGCGCAGCAGGCCTATGGTGTAGGGATGCATCGGCTCGTCGAAGAGCGGCTTCACCCCGGAGATCTCCTGTATCCTGCCGCCGTACATGACGGCCACGCGCTGGCAGGTCTCGGCGACGACGGCGAGGTCGTGCGTGATGAGCAGTATGGCCGCGTCGCGCGTCTTCTTCTTGACCTCGAGCATGAGGTCGAGTATCTGCGCCTGTATCGTGACGTCCAGCGCGGTCGTCGGCTCGTCGGCGATGAGCAGCGCCGGGTCGGAGGCCAGGGCCATGGCTATCATCACGCGCTGGCGCATGCCGCCGGAGAACTGGTGCGGGTAGTCCTTGAGGCGGTCCTTGGGGGACGGGATCCCCACCAGGCCCAGCATCTCCACCGCGCGGGCCTCCACCTGCTTCTCGGTCAGGTCCTGGTGGAAGCGGATGGCTTCCTTGAGCTGCCAGCCGACGGAGAAGACCGGGTTGAGCGAGGTCATCGGCTCCTGGAAGATCATCGAGATGTCCTTGCCGCGTATCCCGCGCATCTCGGGGTAAGAGAGCTTGAGCAGGTCCCGGCCGCGGAAGAGGATCTCGCCTTTGGTTATGCGGCCGGGCGGGTCCGGGATGAGGCGCAGGATGCTCAGCGCGGTGACGGACTTGCCGCAGCCGCTCTCGCCGACCAGTCCCAGCACTTCGTTCTCGTTGATATGGAAATCGACGCCGTTGACGGCCTTGGCCGTCCTGTCCTCGATATGGAAAACGGTCTCGAGGCCCTTTACTTCGAGCAGCTTTTTCTTTCCGGCGGACATCAGCGCAACCTCGAGAAGACCTTGGGATCGAAAGCCTCGCGCACGGCCTCGCCTATCTGCACCACCAGGAACAGCGTTACGGCCAGCGCTATGGACGGAGTGAGGATCAGGTTCGGGTAGTACTTGAGGTACTGCATGCCCTGGTTCAGCAGCGAGCCCCAGCTGGGCGTGCCCACCGGGAGGCCGAAGCCGAGGTAGTCGAGCGAAACGAGCGAACCGATGAAGGCGACTATCGAGAAAGGAGCGAAGGTCACCACGGGGACCAGCGAGTTGGGCAGTATGTGCTTCATCATGACCGACCAGTCGGTCGCGCCCATGGCCTCGGCCGCGTGGACGTAGTCGCGCGCCTTCTCGCGGTAGAACTCGCCGCGCATGTAATAGGTCATGCCTATCCAGGCCTGCAGCACGATGAGCAGCCCGGCCAGCAGCCAGAAAGTGGGCTGGACTATGGAGGCGATTATCATTATCGTGAACAGGAACGGTATCGAGCCCCAGATCTCTATGAAGCGCTGTATCACGATGTCCACCCAGCCGCCGAAATAGCCCATGACGCCGCCGATTATGATGCCGATGACATACCCCGTGAAGGACACCATCAGGGCGAAGGACAGCGAGATGCGGAAGCCGTAGACCAGCTGCGCCAGGACGTCCGCGGCGGAATCGTCCACGCCGAGTATGTGCTGGCGGCTGGGCGGGTAAGGCGGGCTGCCGGTCCTGTCGAGCAGGTGCTCGGTCGGGGAATACGGGTAGAGCGGCATCAGGATGAAGGCCCTGCCCGCCGCGAAGGACTCCCTGGCGCCGCGGAGCAGGGAGATGTCGGCCTCTATGGCCGGGAGGATCTCCCCGAGGTCCGCGAGATCCTGTTTCTCCTCGGCGGTCGAGAGCTTCCGGACGCGGTAGCCGGCCAGCTGCTCTTTCATGTCGGAGAGCTCCGTCTCCAGCGCGGCGATCTGGCCGTCGAAGACGGCGGGGTCCTTTTTCGCGGCGGCGAAAAGGCGGTAGTCCACCTGGCCGTCGCCGACCTGGCCGAACCGGTTCTGCACGTCTATCCGGCTGAGATCGGCGAAGACCAGGAACTTGTCCGCCCAGTCCCGGAAAGCGGGGAAGGCGATATTGCCCTCGTAGCGGATGACCAGCGGCTTGCCGTTGACCAGGAACTCGAGGAAGAACGAGGTCACGAAGAGCGTGGTTATTATCAGGAAGGAGTAATAGCCGCGCTTCATGGTCCTGAAGCGCTTGACGCGCTTCTGCCAGTGGGGGGCCGGCTTCATGTCGAAACCGAGGGCCTTGCCGGCGCGGACGACCAGGGCCGGCAGCGCCCTGTGGGTCAGCAGGTAGCCGGCGTAGAATACGAGGGCGGCGCCTATGAACTTGAGTATCATTTGCCGAACCTTATCCGCGGATCGATGAGCGCCCAGATCACGTCGGAGAATATGTTGCCGGTCAGGCGTATCAGCACGCCGAACACCAGTATTCCCAGTATGACCGGGTAATCGCGCTGTATGATAGAAGTGTAGCCCAGCAGGCCCATGCCGGGGATATTGCAGGTCTTCTCTATAAGGAAGGAGCCCGCGAAAAGTATGCCTATGGCCTGGCCGATGCCGACGGTGAGCGGGATCAGCGAGTTGCGCATGGCGTGGACGAAGATGACGCGCTTCTCGGAGAGCCCCTTGGCGAAGGCCGTGCGGACATAGTCCGCCCCGAGGTTGTCGAGCAGCGAGTTCTTCATCAGTATCGTCATCGAGGCGAAGCCGCCTATCAGGTAGCCGATGATCGGCACTATCGTGTGATGCAGCTGGTCGAGCACCTTGCCGAAGAAGGAAAGCTCGGCCCAGTTCTCCGAGCGGAAGCCGCCCAGCGGCACCAGGTCCCAGAAACTGCCGCCGCCGAACATCACAAGCAGCAGCAGGCAGGCCACGAAGCCCGGGATGGAATAGCCGATGAAGACCAGCACCGAGGTCGCCGTATCATAGCCGGTCTTGTGCTTTATCGCCTTGCTGACGCCCAGCGGCACGCATACTATCCAGGAGGCGAAATAGCCGATCAGGCCGAAATAGACGGAGATGGGGAACTTGGAGATGATGACGTCCAGCACCGGGTCCCCGTGTATGTAGGAGCGGCCGAAATCCAGCCGCACTATCCCCCAGAGCCAGCGGGCATAGCCCTCGGGAATGCTCTTGTCGAGGTGATAGTAAGCTTTGAGTTCCTTCATGGCGTCTTCGGGGATCTGAAGCTCCGCCTCGCCGCCGGTCATGGCCGCGCCGCCGCCGCCCTCGCCCATCATGGCCATCTTGATCTGCAGCTGGGCCTGCTCTATCGGGCCGCCGGGCACCACGCGCAGGACGGAGTAGACCATGAAGGTTATGGCTATGAAAGTGACCGGTATCAGCAGGAGCCGGCGTATGAAATAAGTGGTCATTCCGTGCATAAAGTTATTTGCGGGGCGCGTTCCAGGGGTCGTGGTCCGTTTCCCCGACGGGCAGCTTCCCCCCGCCGCTGATGGCCGCGTCCAGCGCTTTCTCTTTCGCCGGGTCCAGCCACCACAGCGTGGTGATGTCGCTGGCGTCGCCTATCTTGGAGAAATACTTCTCCGGGTGGCCGAACTTGTCGTAATACATGACCCGGCTGAAACTGGAACCCCAGGCGAGGGCATAGGGATGGGTCCTGAAAATAAGCTCGTCGATCTTCCGCACCAGTTTTATCTGGGTCTTCCTGTCGGTGGCCAGGTCGTATTCGGCGCAGAGCCGGTCCACTTCCTTGCTCTTGAAGCCGGGCATATTATTGTTGTCCCTGGTGTCCGCCAGCTCGGAACCCCAGGAGCTTATGGGATTGGGAAAAAGTATCGCCCCCCAGCTCTGAAAATGAAGAGTGAAATTACGCTCTCCAACCTTCTTCATCAGCGTGGCCGGGTCTATCAGCTTCAGGTTGAACTTGATGCCGGCGCTCTGGTAATCCTCCTGGATGACCTTGAAGATCCTGTCCCAGCCGGCGCTGCCGTACTCCAATGTCACCTCGAAGATCTCGCCCTTGTCGTTGACCAGCCAGCCGTCCTTGTTGCGGTGCTTCCAGCCGGCGCGGGCCAGCAGCAGCCGCGCCATGCGCGGGTTATAGCGGATCTTCGGGTTGTCGGGGTTGGCCCAGATGCTGCCCGGGAAATAGCTGTCGATGAAATTGTACTGGCCGTAGAAAAGCTTCTCTATCAGGCGCTCGCGGTTGAACAGGTAGGCGAAGGCCTTGCGGACATTGCGGTCGTTGAACGGGGGCTTGCGCATATTGAAGACGAAGCCGTGGGCCCCCTGCGGGGCGCCCGTCATGATCTTGCGCTTCTGTATCCAGCCGTCCTTCACCTTGTCGAAGTCGGTCTCTTCGGCCCAGCGCTGTGCCTTGCTGACGACATAGTAATCCAGTTCGCCCTTCTTGAACTTCTCCCAGGCCAGCTCCTCGTCGCGTATGACCTGCCAGGCGATCCTGTCGAAATTGTACATGCCGGTGTTGCGGCGCTCGCCCCAGCCCCAGTAATCCTTGCGGCGGGTCAGCGTGAGGCTCTCCTGCTTCTTTATGTCCTCCGCCTTCAGCTCATAGGGCCCGGAGCCCATCTGCAGCTTCCAGTTGTAGTCCTCCAGGTATTTCTCGCCGGTCAGCTTGCGCATCTCCCTGGCCGGATATACGGCCAGGCTGGCCCCGAAATAAAGGAACAGGCGCCAGTGGACCTTCTTGGTGCGCACGGAGACCACGTCAGGGCTGACGGCGACGGGCTTCTCGAAACTGCCGTCCCACATCATGTTGGAGTAGGGGTCCTTTATGTCCTTGCGAACGCGGAATTCCCAGGTGGCCACCACGTCGTCGGCCGTGACCGGGGTGCCGTCCGCCCAGCGGGCCTTCGGGTTTATATGGAAATAGAAAGTGCGCTTGTCCTGCGAGATCTTCCAGTAATCGGCCAGGCCCGGGATATACTCCAGGGTCTCAGGATGAAGGCCTACGAGCGACTCGTATATGAGGCCCTGGACCTCGTTGAGCGTGGACAGGTTGGAATTGGGGCCTTCGGTGCGCAGCGTCGGGGGATAGGACATCCAGTAGTAGCGCAGCGTGCCGCCTTTCTTCGCTTCCGGCGAGCCGATGAGCGGGAAATCCCGGCTGGTCTCCCAGCCGGAGGGGTCGAAGGAAGCCGCGGGAGCGGCTAAAACCGTGGAAAGGAGTATTGCTGCGGCGATGGTCCTCAAGCTGGTCCCCTGTTTTACCATCCGGTCAAACTTCCGTATAAAATAGCAAATATACGGGCCCCGCATACAGGATCGTCCCGGGAGCCGGGCGGGCCCCTCCCGGCCGCGGCGGAAGTTCAGGCCGCGGCGGCGCGGCGCTTCGCGGCCTCCGCGCAAAGCCCTCGCGCCATGTCCAGCGCGGACGACACTATTTTCCAGGCCTGTTTGGGGTCGGTGCTGTAGCCGCCGTTGCGGTCGGCGCGCTGGCGTATCACCAGCACGTCGACCTCTTCCGACGGGGACGGTTCGTAGACCGGCCCGTAACCGGCCAAACCTATCAGCTTGAAGAGGCCGCTCATCGCGCTCGCGTCCTCGGGGGCCTTATGGCGTTCGAAGCCGTCGAAGAATCCCGAGCCTTTTTTGGCTATTATCACGCAGTACAGGTAGGGATAATCCGTCCCTTTTACCGAATTTATGGAAAGCTGCACCTGCAGTCCCATGAACTCCTCCGGCGCGCCGACCAGCTTGACCATCAGCCTGGCGTCATCGGGAACTTTCCCGCCTTTCGTCGTGGACCTGAGCCCCAGCATGGGATATACCTGTACGTCGCTGGGCTCCTCGAGCCGCCGGGTCATCTCCTGCAACTGCTTGATCTTGATGAGCAGCTTGTCCCGCTTGAGGTACTCGCGCACGCCGGTGAGCCAGAGAGGCAGCAGCATCACCGCCGCGTCCAGCGCGGGATAGACCCAGAAGGCCTCGGGCAGCGCCATCTTTACGGCGAGCAGGAAGTATGCCGCCAGCCCGGCGACGGCGACGGCCGCCAGCACGGCCAGGCCGGCCGGATTGCTGAAATCGAAGGCGTCGCGGTCCCAGCTTTTGAGCGCCTCGGCCCTGACCCTGACCTTGAGGTATTCGTCCGGAGTGACCCTCGCCCATTCCACGCCGTACTTCAGGTCGGGGACCGCGTCGTAGCCGTTCACTATCCCCAGCAGCGAGGCGAGCGCCAGCAGAACGAGGCCGGTCCAGAAGGAGAAAAGCAGCTGCACGGCGAGGCCGGAGAGCAGGGCCGCCGTTATCACCGCCATCCTCAGGCGGTAAGGCATGGACTTGGCGAAGAAGAACTTTATCTCGCCCTGTTTTTCAGGCGGCGGGAACAACGGCATCTCTGCCTCCTTCTATGTATGCGGGCGCGGCTTTCTCCAGCTCGGCGCGGCCGGCCCTGGCCCAGTACAGCGGGCAGCCGCCGTTGCAGACCGGCAGGTCGGAACAGCCGCGGCAAAGGGCGTGCGCGAACCCTTTTCTCCGGAACCAGGCGGGCCTCTCCGCGTCCCAGAGCTCGCGGAAGCGGCCCTCGTAGCGCAGCAGGTTCCCCAGCGGCTCGGGATAGCTCGAACACGGGAGCAGGTCGCCGTTGGGGGCGGAACTCAGCAGGCCGTCGCAGGCGGCGCAGCCCTTATTGCCCAGGCCCAGCGGCACCGGATTGAAGACGCACATCGGCGTCGGCGAATACCACATGAACTCGAGCCCCCTCTCCTCCGCCAGCCGGGCGGCCTCCTTCACGGCCGCGCCGATCTCCGAATACGAGATGAAGGTCTCCCGCATGTTCTCGTCGGCCGAGCCGACCGGCATCAGCATGTTCATCGAGAACTTGTCCGAGCCCAGGGCCTTGACCGCGTCGAGCAGCGGCTCCAGAGCGTCCTTGTTGAGGGCCGAAACGGTGGTATTGGTATGCGTCCTCACGCCGGCCGCGCGCAGGTTCCGCGCGCCGGCCAGACATTTTTCGAAAGCGCCCGGCGCGGCCGTTATCCTGTCGTGCAGTTCCGCCGAACCGGCCTCGAGGCTGACCTGGGCCGAATCCAGCCCCGCGTCCTTCAGCCGGCGGGCAAGCGCCGGCGTGACCAGGGTGCCGTTGGTTATCAGGTTGGTCCACATGCCGAGTTTTTTGGCCTCGGCGACCAGTTCCGGCAGCTCGGGCCGCAGGCAGGGCTCGCCTCCGGTGAAGCTGACCGACGGGACCTGCGCCTCCAGCGCTATGATGCGCAGTATGCGGACCAGGTCCGCCGGCGGCAGTTCCTCCGCCGACGGGTCCTTGCGGCAGCCGCAGGCGGCGTAGCAGAAACGGCAGGCCAGGTTGCAGCGGTAAGTGACCGCTATTTCGCTGAGCACCGGCAGTTTGTTGTAGGGCAGGACGAAGGGGACCTTCTCGATCCCGCCGTGGCCGAGGGCCTCGTTGTAACGGCCCTTCATGAGCGAGACCAGGCCGCAGAAGAATTCGCATATGTCGGAAGCGACCTTCTCCTCGTCGGGGAACTTCGGCGGGATCTCCAGCACGCTGCGTCCGGCGAAGACGTGCTCGAGCAGTTTCAGCCCCTGCGCGTTCACCTTGTAAGCCTGGTTCGGTATCTTTATGAGCAGCAGATCGTCGCGGCGCACGCGGAAGTAGGGCTTTATCTCGGCCGCGTAACCGTCTATCCAGGAAAGTTTCTCCCGCCAGTCCATATCAGGTCTCCAACCCGCTCTTGCGCTCGTCACGGTCCGATTTTTACAGAAGGCCCTCACGCTTTCAAGGAACAACTATCGGGGTCCTGTCGGCGGTTCGCTCCGAAAAAACAGCGTCGCGCACACCGTGCGCGCGCTTCCGACTCTCGCCGCTCACGCTTACGCAAGCTCGCGGCTCCGGACGGTTTTTCTCCGCGAATCCGCCGCCACCCCCATTGTTTCCCGATGAACGCGGGAGGCACTTTCTTCCAAACCGTGACGAGCGTGAGCCGGCCGTGGAGGACATTTCCTCCATATCAGTGCCCCCCGCCGCTGACGCAGGCCCCGTGGCAGGCGCCGTGACAGGCCGAGTGGCAGGCGCTGTGGCAGGCCGAGTGACAGGCGTCGTGGCAGGCCGAGTGGCAGGCGTCGTGGCAGGCGTCGCGCGCGAAGGCTCCCTCGTAGCAGGACTGCGAGGTCCTGAAGCTTTCGAAGTTCAGGGAGCCGGCCTCGCCCATCGAGACCTTGAGCCCTTCGCCCAGCGCGGCCGAACCGTCGTAGCGCCTGTCGTCGATACGCAGGAACCGGCGGCGGTAGCCCCCCCAGTACCAGCCGTGGTCGGTATCGGCCCCGGCGGGGGCGGTGGTCTCGGCCTTCTTCCTGTAATAAGCCTTCGTGGCCTCCAGGTCGGCGTCCCAGATCTTCTGCTCCAGACCCGCCGTTATGCTCTTGACCATCTCCCTGAGCGCGGCCTCGTCCACCGAGCCGTCCGGCCTTATGCCTCCCAGCAGCAGCGTCTCGTAGGGGTCGTTGCTGGCGTAGATATGCGGCGGCCTGCTCACGCGCAGCGGGTCCGTGCCGAGCACCTTGACCAGCCCTTTGCGCTCCATGTTCCCCAGGATCAGCGCGCCCAGCTCGGCCAGCGGCAGGCCCAGTATGACGCCGGCCTCTATCGGGCTGAGGTCGCGCGCGACCTTGCCGGGCTTGCGGAAAGAACTGACCTGCGTTTTCGGCGGCTCCCACTCGGTGCCGTCCCAGTTCACCTCCGAGATGCCGGCCTGCGCGACCAGCATCGAGTTGTGCTTGCGCGTCATCGCGACGAAAGGCAGGACCCCGAAGAAGACCGAGAAAAGCAGGACGAGGAAGGCCGTTTCCCCGCGGCTGACCGGGACCGAGGCCAGCACGCCGCCGGGGAAAAAGCGGTTGAGGTAATACTTCTCCGGCGCGGGGCGCCAGGGGCCTTTCGGGGTCCCGCCCAGCAGCCCGGAGGAGGCCATCGTCTTCAGGTCGAAGACCGCGGCGTCCAGGTAGGTCTGGACCTGGAAATGGAACTTCTTTCCCGCCGGTTTCCTGTGGTAGCGCACGGTGAACAGGCGCTCCCCGGCCCCGTTGACCGTCTCGGGATGATCGATGAGGTAACGCTCGTTGACGAACTTCTCGGTCATGAACGAGAGCCGGGACGCCGCGGCTTCGCCCGTTTCGCCGGGCAGCATCGGGGAGGGATATATCACCTTCACCGTCATGTGCTCCAGCGCCTCGTCCCACTGCACGGGGGACCAGTTGAACACGGCCAGCCGGCGCTCGCCGGACATGGTCTGCGTCAGCGTGCCGGCGGCCTGGAAGTCGGCGGCGTAGCGGAAGAAGTAGGTGATCTCGCCGTTATTGAAGCTGCGGCCTTCCGCCAGTATTATGTCGTACTTGCGGCCCGAGACGTGCTTTATCTCCAGTGGGTAGCTCCTGCCGGCGTCGTCGACGGCGTAGGAGCCGGCGCGGTCGAAGAGCGGCGGTTCGGCCGCGCCCTCGAAATAGAAGCCGTGGAAGTCCATGCCGGAGACGGCTATCCTCAGCGCGTAGGCCACCTGTCCGCGGCCGTCGCGGTCCAGGACCGCCTCGGTCTCGCACCATTTGAGATCGTAGCCCGCCGACGCGAAAGCGGGCGGGCAGCACAGCAGGAAGAAAATGATCTTTTTCATCGCACCCCTCGCCGGCCGGACCGGGACCTCACGCCGCATGAGGTCCCCCGCCGATGCCGGATTTTTATTATAATATCAAAATAACCGGAGGCCGCATGATCAAGCTCGTCAAACAATACAGCGTTTTCCTGCCCAATATTCCGGGGGCGCTCAGCAGGTTCGTCGAACTCTTTTCCAAGGAGGGCGTCAACATCATCGGCATAGCCTCCGAGATACGCGACGACTCCGGCATAGTGCGCATCACCGTGGACACCGACCGCAAGATCAGCTACCTGCTGACCAACGCCGGCTTCACCACGGTCGAGACGCAGATGATACTCATAGAACTCCCCGACAAGCCCGGGACCCTCTTCAAACTGACTTCGATGCTGGCGGAGAACGGCATCAACATAACCACCGTCTACGGGACTACCTACACCGGTTCCATAGGGCACCTGCTGCTCAACGTCTCCGACGCGCACAAGGCGATGGAACTGATAAAAGGACTGATAGCGGCGAAATAGCGGTCCCGCCGTCCGGAAAGAAAAGCCGCCCCCCGGGGCGGCTTTTTTTATCGGGGCGTTCCGCCGGTCTCAGACGGGCCTGCGGAAACTGCCGGAACCCGGCGGGTCCTCCTCGAAACCAAGCCGCCGCAGATAGCCGGCGTGGAGCTCGGAACCCGCGGAAGCCCGGAAACAGGAGTATCCCCGGAACATCTCCGGGTGCAGCCCCTTGTTGAAAAGGAACCGCGCGCTCTTGAGATCGCGGTAATCCTCCACTACGAAATCCAGGTGCACGCGGATCTCGGGCGCCTCTTCGGTATAGATGAAAAGCCCCACCGGCATGAGATTGCGCAGGATGAAGACGCACCTGGGGTCGCGCAGTTCCTGGAGGTCGAAACCGGGGAAGAACTGCCAGATGCTCCTCGCGTAGTAGGCCAGGAAATTGGCGAGCAGCGGGTCGCCTGGCCCGGCCGGCATCAGCCTGAAGATGTCCGCTTTCGATCTCAGCCGCACGATATGCCAGAGGTCTATGACCGCGATGAAGGCGTTCACCGCCAGCACCGGCCATACGCCGGCCAGCGCCGCGTATACCACGAAGACGAGGGCGCCGGCCAGGTTCAGGACCCGCAGGCGCAGGACATTGCTGGTCAGCAGCGAGACCGCGACCAGCGCGGACGCGGCGTAGCCTATGAGTTCCGTCATCCTTAAATTATAGCAATCGGCGTGGCGCCGCGGCGGAGCCTCCCCCGGGATATTTTTCTGGCCTCGCGGCGGCTCCTGTGCTAGAATATCACCTCAAATCCCCGGCCAAAGGCGGTGATGTTATGTCCGATGGAACCAGAAAGTGGGTCGAAGATCTCGCGCCGGCGGCCGCCAAACCGCGCACGAACCTTGGCATCGCCGAACTCAGGCTCGGCGGGGGCCAGACCCTGAAGGCCGTCGGGCTCGTCTACGGCATAGAGCACAGGATCTCCGGGGAAGGCTTCGAGGCCCTCCTCTTCCTGGACGTCTACAATCAGCGCATCAAGATCCTCGACTACAAGGTCGAGAACTTCCGCAATTTCATCCTCGCGGTGCGGGAACTCTCCGAGGCCAACCAGTTCGACAAGATCATCTGCATGGCCGACCGCGCCGACTGGCAGCAGTTCCTGCGCTACGGGTACGTCCTCGAAGCCGTCCTCAAATACTACCACCGGGGCAACGACGCCTTCGTCGTCAGCAAGTTCCGCTCGCAGGAGCGCCTGAACTCGGGCTCCATGATGGAGGAGATCCTCCTCATCGAGAGCGTCATGAACGAGCCGGCCGGCGCGGAGCGCAAGCCGCTGCCCAGGGGCCTCGGGATACGCATGGCGAAAAAAGAGGACATCGCCCAGCTTATAGCCCTCTACAAGGGCGTGTTCGAGTCCTACCCTTCGCCGCTGATACACCAGAGCTACCTGGAGACCATCTTCCAGACCGACAGCCTCTTCGCGGTCTGCGTGGAAGGGGACAGGATAGTGGCCGCCGCCAGCGCGGAGCTCAGCCCCCACAACCTGGCGGCCGAACTGACCGACTGCGCCACGCTGCCCGAGAAGCGCGGCCAGGGCCTCATGAGCCACATCCTGCGCTTCCTGGAGAAAGAGCTGGTCTCGCGCGATTACCGCTGCTCCTACACGATGGCGCGCGCGCGCAGTTTCGGCATGAACATGGTGTTCTACCAGCTCAGCTACGAGTTCATGGGCCGCATGACCAACAACTGCGACATCTTCGGCGCCTTCGAGGACATGAACATCTGGGTAAGGGACCTGGCAGAGTAATATCCCGAGTTGTCCCCTACATCGGCAGACCAGCGGCGAGCAGGTCCGCCGCTTTTTTTTGCGCGGGGGAAAGCGCCGGATAGACCGACCTGTAAAATTCCTCTTTCACGGCGGCGTCCTTCATCTGCGATACCGCGGCCTGCCGGCATGCGCTGTAAGCCCCTTCGGCCTGGGAAGGCTGATGCGGGATATATTCCGGGTGCGCCGCGTTCTCTACGGCTATGATCAGCGATCTCAGTTGGGCCGCGCCGAGCCGGTTCTTCCTCGTTCCGTCCGGGTACGTCATATCGAGGAACATACAGCCCTGCACGATCGGTGCGCCGTAGAACTTCTCGATCCCGGCCATCGCCCCGGGCAGGAATTCGTCCCGGTAATGCAGCCGCTGCGCCGCGCCGTCGAACATCAGCGCGTCGGGGTTGTCGACACCGCCTTTTGAGCGGATGAAATAGCGGTTGAGAAGTTCTATCCCTTTAAGACTGCCTATTTCGGCCAGCGCGTCCGCGCCTTCCACCGCGACTCCATGCGCCTCGAATATCTTCATGTGGTCGCCGTCCGGTCCCAGCGTGCTGAGCAGGGCCAACGCCCTGCTCACGCGGCCGAGCGCGGCTTTGACGGTCTCATCCGACGGCTTCTCCTTCAGCAGCCCAGCCTGACGGTAATCATAGAAGCAGCTCGTCGCGAGGCTGCCGGTCCTGGTCGCGACCGCTTTGTCGGCGTACTTCTCCGCCAGTAGCCCGGCGACGCCTTCGTCCCCGAACATGCAGAGACGGAAGTACGTCATCCAGACATTGTCGGGAGAGAAATCGGCGGCCTCGACTACGAACGGGATGAGCGCGTTGAACTCTGCGGGCAGAAAGCGGTCGCTGTCGCCGATCTGACCGTGACGGCAGTCCCAGCGGCGGCCGTCCGGACCCAGGCAGTCCCTCAGTTCCGGCGGTATCTTCTTCACGGCCGCGGCGAACCCGGCGGAATCCTTCGGCCCCAGTTTCCGCTGGAATACCGCCAGAAAATTCGTGCGCCTCGGGGCCGTGCTGACCATGACGGCGGGCAGACCGGTATCCTTATCGTAGTCCTCGTAAAGATACCACGAGGAGAGGACCTCCCCGTCGGCCGAAAGCTCTGAAATGCCCAGGTGCGTCGCAGCCCACACGCGCGCGGCGAAGGGGTCGGCCCTTATGGCGCGGACCAGGTCACCGCTGAGCCCCTCTTTGCGCGAAATATTCCGCACGAGCGAACCGTCGCCCAGCGACTGCACCACTATGCCGTCGGCGGGCCACTCCCCGCATTCCCCATCCCTCCGCGTTCCCAGCCAGAGAGCCCCTCCCTCTATCTCCGCGGCCGATATGCTGGCGCAGGGCCGGACCTGGTCTTTAAGCGGCTTGCCCGCCCGTTTAAGCCAGTGCTTCTGGTCCTGTCCCTCGGAGCAGTACGCGTCGCCGGTCTCGAGGACCGTCCCGTCCGAGACCGGGAGCAGGGCGACCCCGGCCTCTCCCTCTTTGCGGACCGGCCCGGCGGAACCGGTCATAAGGCGACGGTACTCGTCCCCGTTAACCAGTGAGAACGAACGCGTTTTTCTGTCGAATATAAAATAAATGCCGCCCGGGTCGGCAAAGCCTACGCTGGCGGCGGTGAAGTTTATTTCATTGAGATCGGGAAGGACGTCCCAGTCCGTGGTTTCGCGGCACGCGCGGGCCTGCCCGACATCGGCCAGCAATAAAATTACCGCCGCAAAACCCCTTATCCCCATATTCCCCTCCAGCCGCTAATCCGCGAGCTTGAACCGTATCCGCAGGACGCCGTCCGCGAAACCCGTGGAGATCACGCGGAAGCCGCCTATCTCGCCGGTAGTCTTTACGTGGACGCCTATACAGGGGCAGGCGTCGTAGTCCCCCACTTTCACCACGCGGAGAGTATCCCCCGCCGCGCCTTCGGGCAGCCGGCCGAGGTCGAACTTCGCCGCCGCCTCTTCCCTGGGCAGGAATTCCCCGGTCACCGGCAGGTCCGCCCCGATCGCCTCGTTGACCAGGCGCTCCAGTTCCGCCCGCTCGGCCTCCGTCAGGTCGCGCCCGAAACGGTAGTCGCACTTGGACTTCCTCTTCTCGATATGGGAACTGAAAGCCCGCCTGCCGCCGAACAGCCGGACCATGGCCGCGTTGAGCAGGTGCTCGGCCGTATGCATCCGGGGATCGGAGTAATCTTTCATTTCCCAGATGATACTAAAATGCGGGGACCCCGGCCCCTTGAAATTGACCGGCGCTTTTTGTAACCTTTGGGTTCAGGGGTTCGGGAGTACGCGCCGGTCCTGCCGGCGCCGGGAGATCTGGAGATCTATGGATCCGAAAAAAGACGGTTTTACGCTGATAGAACTGCTGGTGGTGGTCCTGATAATAGGCATCCTCGCGTCGGCCGCGATCCCGCAGTACTTCAAAGTGGTGGAGCGGACGCGCGTGGCGGAAGCGAAAAGCATGTTCGCCTCGGTCAAAGCCTCGCAGTCGCGCGCGATGGCGAAGAACGGCGTCTACACCAACAACTGGGACCTGCTGGACATCACGTTCCAGGACCCGTCGGGCAATACCTGCGCCGGGACGGCCGAATGCGAGCAGCGCGCCTTCTCTTATTCCCTGGACGACGACGGGACCATCTACGCCGTCAGGAAAGCCGCCCCCGCCGCGCCGGCCGCCTACGGCCAGTACGTGATAATCCACGATATCAATACCGGGGAACTCTCCTGCACCCAGGCCAACTGCGTGCTGGACCTGATCTGACCGGAGTAACTTTCTCCGCCCCGCGTCCGGGGCGGACCGACCCTGGAGCCTGAAATGAAAAAGAACCTCATCCTTATCGCGGCGGCGGCCTTCCTGTGCGCGGGCTGCGAACAGATAATCGACAAGGAGGCCGCGAAGAAAAAACGCGCGGACGCCGAAGAGGCGGCGGCCAAGGCCAGCGCCCGTTTCGCTAACAGGGGAAAGACCGTCTCGACCCCGGAGGGAGTGCGCGCGGGAGGGGAACCGCTCGTCGCGATACTCTGCGCCTCTCCCAGGTTCGTGCAGGACATAGAGGAGAACCTGGACCTCCTGGAGGCCCTTTCGGGCCCCGGCAGCGACCCCGCCGAGGTGAACCGGCAGTTCCTGGAGATCCGGGAGCGCTACAGGGCGCACATGAAGAACGTTCTGCCCAAGCGGGGCTCTTCCTATGAGGAGTTCTCCGCCTACGCCAAGGCGATGAAACCGCCGAACCTCGCGCCCGAGGCCAGGAAGACCCTGGGAGCGCTGATCACCGAAAAATGTCCCAAGCGGAACAGGGCCCGCATCGAACGCGCGGCCGCCGGACTGATGAACTACTGCGAAGGCCCGGGCAGGTAAACCCCTCCCGGACCCGCTCTCAGGGGCGGGTCAGCTTCTTGTACTTGATGCGGTGCGGGACCAGCGCGGCGTCGCCCAGCCGCTCGCGGCGGGAAGCCTCGTAGTCCGAAAAATTCCCCTCGAACCAGACCACCTTGCTGTCGCCCTCGAAGGCGAGGATATGCGTCGCGATGCGGTCCAGGAACCAGCGGTCGTGGCTGATGACGACGGCGCAGCCGCCGAAGTTCTCCAGCGCCTCTTCCAGCGCGCGCATGGTGTTGACGTCCAGGTCGTTGGTCGGCTCGTCCAGCAGCAGGACGTTGCCGCCCTCCTTGAGCATGGCCGCCAGGTGCACGCGGTTGCGCTCGCCGCCGGAGAGCTCCGAGACCTTCTTCTGCTGGTCCTGGCCGGTGAAATTGAACCGGGCGACGTAGGCTCGCGAGTTCATCTCGTGCTTGCCGAGCTTCACGATATCGAGTCCGCCGGAGAGGACCTCCCATACGGTCTTGTTCGGGTCCAGCGTGGAGCGGCTCTGGTCGGAATAGCCTATCTTGACCGTCTCGCCGACGCGGAAATCCCCGGCGTCCGGCTTCTCGGAGCCGGTTATCATCTTAAAAAGCGTGGATTTGCCGGCGCCGTTGGGGCCGATTATCCCCACGATGCCGCCCGGCGGCAGCGAGAAGCTCAGGTCCTCCATCAGGATCTTGTCGCCGAAGGCCTTGCTCACGCCCTTGGCCTCGATGACGACATTGCCCAGCCGCGGGCCCGGGGGTATATAGATCTCCAGCTCGCGCGCCATCTTGTCGGCGCCCTGCTCCAGCAGCTGCTCATAGGCGCTGATGCGGGCCTTGCCCTTGGCGTGGCGCCCCTTGGGCGACATGCGTATCCATTCGAGTTCGCGCTCGAGCGTCTTCTGCCGGTCGGTCTCGGCCTTTTCCTCCCGGCGCAGCCGCTCCTGCTTCTGCTCCAGCCAGGAGGAATAGTTCCCCTTCCACGGTATGCCCTGGCCGCGGTCGAGTTCCAGTATCCAGCCGGCGACATTGTCGAGGAAATAGCGGTCGTGCGTCACGGCGATGATGGTGCCCTCGTAGCCGCGCAGGTGATGCTCCAGCCAGGCCACCGATTCGGCGTCGAGGTGATTGGTGGGCTCGTCGAGGAGCAGGATGTCGGGCTTCTGCAGCAGCAGCCGGCACAGCGCCACGCGGCGCCGCTCGCCGCCGGAAATGTTCTTCACCGGGGTGTCGCCGGGCGGGCAGCCGAGCGCGTCCATGGCCTGCTCCAGCCGCGAGTCTATGTCCCAGGCGTCGAGCGCGTCTATCTTCTCCTGTATCTTCGACTGCTTCTCGATGAGCGCGTTCATCGCGTCGTCCGACATCGGCTCGGCCAGCTTCTCGCTGATGGCGTTGTATTCCTTGAGCGCGTTCATCGCCTCGGGCACGCCCTCTTCGACTATCTCCTTGACGGTCTTCGCGTCGTCGAGCTTCGGTTCCTGCTCGAGCAGGCCGACGGTGTAGCCGGGCGAGAGGACGGTCTCGCCCTTGAAATCCTGGTCTACGCCGGCCAGGATGCGCAGCAGCGAACTCTTGCCCGAGCCGTTGAGGCCCAGCACGCCTATCTTGGCGCCGTAGAAATAGGAAAGGTAGATGTCCTTGAGGACGGCCTTCTTGTCGTAGTACTTGCTGACGCCGACCATCGAGTAGATCACTTTCTTGTCGTCTTTCGTTTCAGCCATGATTATATCCTTGAGCCCGGTAATGTGCCCTAAATTATCCCAAAAATAGGGGGCGCGGCGATACCCGCGGCCGGGCCTCAGTCGGGCATGACCGGGACCGGGGCGGACGGCGCCGCCTTCTTCCGGCGCCCGTCGTCGATGGCGAGCGCGGCCAGCAGGCCGGCTACGGCGAGCAGCGAGGCGGCGACGAAGACCGACCTGTAGCCGCAGGCGGCCCAGAGCAGGCCGCCGGCCGCCGGTATCGTCATCGAGACGGCGTGGTCTATCGTGATGCCGAAGGAGATGGTAGGGGCGATGTCGGCCTTCGCCTCCGCGATGCGGTTGAGGTAGGTCGTGCGCGCTATGCGCGTGGCGAACATCAGGTTGTCGAGCACGAAGAGGAAGTAGAGCAGCGGCCGGAACGAGGAGAAGGCGAAGCCGGCGCAGATGCCCAGCAGTATGAGGGCGTCCCCGATGAACATCCGGCGCTCTCCCACCCGGTCGGTCAGCTCGCCGAAGGCCTGCCGGAAGACCACGCCGGCCGCCGCGGCCGCCATCGCGAGAGCGGCCATGAGCGCCGGGCTCGCGCCGTAGACGGTGACCAGCACCCACGGCGCGAAGGTCAGGAAGATCTGCTTGCGCGCGCCGAAGAGGATATTGAGCAGGTAGTACCACTTGTACCGCCGCTTGATGACGAAGCGCCGCCCGCGCGGCGCGCGGTCCTCGTCGGACGCGGGGATGCGCGCGAACAGGAAGGCCGCGGCGACGGAAGCGAGCGCGGCGAAGAGGAAAGCCGCCCTGTAGAGCCAGGGGCCGGCCGAACGCGCCAGCAGCCAGACGGCCCCGGCGCCCGCTATCGCGGCGAAATTGGTCACGCCGCTTATCTGTCCCAGCCGCCGGCCCTGCCCGCCCTCTTTGGAGAAGCGCAGGCCCATCACGCTCTCCACCGTCATGAAGAGATGGCTGCCGGAACTCCAGACCAGCATCCAGACGAGCATCAGGTGGTACGTCGGCGACAGGAAAGCCAGCCCGGCCACGCCCGCGGCGGTCAGCAGGCTGGTCATCACGGCCCAGCGCCGCACCGGGACCGCGGCCAGCAGGCCGGCCATGAAGACGACGAGGAAGCCCGGCAGCTCGCGCGGGAATTCGAGGAAGCCGCGCTGGCCCGAGGTCAGGCTGAAGGTGTCGTTGAGATAGTTGTTGAAGGCCGCCGACAGCACGCCGGCGTTGACGCCGAAAAGCAGCACGCCCAGCAGGAAGGCCCTGAAGGCGGGGTCGGCCGCGCGCCAGCGCGACAGGAGGCGGGCGGTCATGCCGCCGCGGCGTCGGCGGGACCGGAAGCGAGTATGGTCTTGAGGGTCTGCAGCGCGGGACCCTCGCCGAGCGAGATGAGGATGTCGCCGGCCTCGATATCCGTCTCGCCGCTCGGTATAAGGTACCTGGAATCCCTGTATATCATCACGACCAGGACTTCCCTCGGGACGCCGAGCTCGAAAAGTTTTTTGCCCGCGGCGTAGCTGCCGGCCGGCACGATGAGCTCGCTCATCTGGGCGTTGATGTCGAAGCCGTCCTCGAGCGAGAGCGGCGCCACCCTGGCCTCGGCCGGCGGCACTTCCAGCCCCAGCAGCCGGGCCGCCAGCGGTATAGTGGAACCCTGCAGGAGGGCCGAGGCCAGCACGCAGAAAAAGACGATGTTGAAGATATAACCGGAGCCCTCGAGTCCCGCTATCAGCGGGAAGGTGGCCAGGATGATGGGCGCGGCGCCGCGCAGGCCGACCCAGGAAATAAACAGTTTCTCGTTGAGAGGGGTCCGGAAAGGCGCCAGAAGGAGGAAGACCGCCAGCGGCCTGGCGATGAAGATAAGGACGAAGGAGATCAGCAGGCCGCTGCCGGCCACGGGCGCCAGCTGCGACGGGAAAACGAGCAATCCCAGCGTGAGGAACATCGCTATCTGCATCAGCCAGGCCACGCCCTCGTGGAAGTAGATCAGCGGCTTCTTATGCAGGAAGCCCCGGCCGGCCATGACCAGCCCCGCCGCGTAAACGGAAAGAAAACCATTGCCCTTTATCAGCGAAGTGAGGTAGTAGGTGATTATGACCAGCGCCAACGTAAAGACCGGGTAGAGACCCTCGTAATCGAGGTCCATCCTGTTTATGGCGTATATGGTCGCCCGCGCCATGGCCCAACCCACGGCCGCGCCGATGATCATCTCCCCCAGGAAGGCGGGCAGCAGGCGCCAGTAGGCGCCGCCGCCCGAGACAACGACCCCTATCATCCCCACGGTCAGGAAGACCGCGGTGGGGTCGTTGCTGCCGGACTCGAGTTCCAGCAGGCCGCGCAGGCCGGGCCTTATGTGCACGCCGCGTGCGCGCAGCACCGAGAAGACCGCGGCCGCGTCGGTGGACGAGATTATGGCGCCGATCAGCAGGCCGGTTTCAAGGCCCAGGCCCAGGACGAAATGCGCGGCCAGGCCCACCACCAGCGCCGTCAACAGCGTACCCATTACAGCCAGCGTCACGCCCTCTTTAAGCGCCGGCCTCACGGCTTTCAGGTCGGTGCTGAGTCCGCCGTAAAAAAGTATGACGGAAAGGGCCACCACGCCCGCGGTCTTGGCCAGCGGAGCGTTGTCGAAATGCACGCCGCCGATCCCTTCGGAACCAGCCAGCATGCCGATGAAGATGAAGATGAGCAGCGCCGGCAGGCCCATCTTGCCGGAAGCCTTGCTGGCCAGCACGCTCACGGCCAGCAGCACGCAGGCCGCCAGTATGAAATATTCCGCCGCTATCATATGTAAATTCTATCAAATGCCGCCGCCGGGAAGGCAGGGCTCAGAAGCCCAGTTCTTTGGCGGCCTGCCGGCGGCGGTCCAGGTCCAGGAAAGAACCTTCGACCGCGTAACGGCGGCAGAGATCGAGGTCCGCGCGGGTCAGGTCCAGCGGGCCCAGCGCCAGCGCGTACTCGCGGTCGAGGTCGGTGTCGAGTATCTCCGGGTCGTCGGCGCTTATCGAGCACTTGAGCCCGGCGTCCAGGAATTTTTTGAGAGGGTGCTTTTCGGGGCTTTCCACCGCGCGGGTGAGGTAATTGCTCCAGGGATTGGTCTCGACGGTGACACCGGCCTCCCGTAGCATCTCCATCGTACGGCCGGTGCGGTCTTCGGCGGCCTTCACCCCGTGGCCTATGCGCGCGGGCCGCAGCAGTTCCAGCGTGTCCCTGACCTGCGCGGACTCTCCCTCCTCGCCGCTGTGCACGGTCAGCGGCAGACCGGCGGCGCGGAGTTTTTTCGCCAGCGGGGCGTAGAGCCGGGCCGGGAAGGTCTTCTCCCCCTCGGCCAGGTCGAAGCCGATCACCTTCTTCCGGTTTTCGACGGCGAATTCCGCGGTGCGTTCGGCCGAGGCCAGGCCGAGCCCGCGAGAGGCTATGACGATGAGCCCGCCGACGAAGGGATGGCGCGACTCGAAGCGCCTGACGACGGAATCCATTATATCCAGAGACCTGCGCCAGTCCAGGTCCTTGCCGCCGAGCATGAAGTCGGGGCTGAAGCGCAGTTCCAGCAGGCGGATATTCTCGCCGCGGAAGGCCGTCTCCAGCGCCTCCCAGGTTATCTCCTCGACGGCTTCGTAGGAGGCGAAAGCGGCCTGCGCTATGGAGAACATCGCCAGCACCTCGTCCAGCGAGCCCATCGGGGTTTTCAGTTTGGTGAGTCGTTCCAGTTCCGCGGGATCGGAGGAGGGCAGCCGCGTACCGTGCTTCGTGGCCAGGCGTATTATCGACGGCACGGAGACGCAGCCCTCGAGGTGGCGGTGCAGTTCGGCCTTGGGCAGGGCCCGGACCTCCCCGCCGGGGACCGGCCGGCTGAAAGGGTCCGCCACCTTATTTCCCGAGTATGGCGTCCAGCCGTTTCTGGGCCCTGGCGGCCAGCTTGTCGTCCCGGTACTTTTCCGCGAGTTTCACGTAATACTGCCGGGCCATGTCGTAATTCTTCGCTTTTTCCCAGGTCTCGCCGGCGGCGTACATCGCCGCGGGCGCCTGCCCGTCCTTCTCGTACTCGGCGATTATCTTATCGTAGAGGACGGCCTCGGCCGCGGCGTCCTTGATATCCTTCCGCGTTATCTCGGCGGCCAGGAAAAGGGCCCCGTGACCCTTCTCGCCGCCGTACTTGTCGGCCAGGCGCACCAGCACGGCCACGGCTTCGGCCGGCTTCTTCATGCGTTCGCGCAGCACGCGCGCGGCCGACCTGTAGGCCTCGTAGGCTTCGGCTTTTTCCGGGTAGAGCGTCAGGATCCTCTCGTAGGTCTCCACGGCCAGTTCGTATTTCTTCTGCTTTTCCGCCAGTTCGGGGAGTTTCGAGAAGGAACGCCAGGCTTCGTCCGTCCCCGGAAAGGAGTTCGTTATCTCCAGGTAGAGCTCTATGGCCCGGTCGTACTCTTTCAGGCTGTCGGCGAGCAGTCCGGCCAGGGCCAGTTTCGAACCCGCCATGAGAGCGGTGGAGGGATGCATCGCTATCAGTTTCTCGTAGGCGATCCGGGCCGCCGTATATTCCTTCCTGCCGGCGTGCAAATCGGCCAGCGCGCGCTGCAGCGAGTCCCGGCCGGGATAGGAAGGGAAGCGCTCGAAGAAAAGGCGGAACTCCTCCACGAGCGGCTCGTAATAGTCGTCCCCGGCCCCGGCCGCCAGGCGCCCGAGAAGCATGGCCATCCTGTCTTCCTTGGCCGGCATATTGAACGGTTTGGCCAGCTCCAGGAGCAGAGGCCGGAGCTTCTTGTCGGCTTTGTCGTTGACCAGCCCCTCCAGCATCGGGCCCGCTTTCCTGGCGGCCTCCGAGCCGGGATAGAGCTGCAGCTGCTTCAGCAGGTCCACCACGGCCTCGCGGTGATCCTTCAGGCGGATGCGCAATTCGGCCTTCAGCAGCTGCGCTTCGGCCGCCGTCGAATCGAGCGGGCCGCTGGACAGCCAGCCCGAGACCTGTGTCATGACGATGCGCGTTATGTCCTTGTCCTGTTCCGCGGAAGCGGCTTTGAGAAAGGCCCATTCCGCTTCGCGCGCGGAGAGCCGGGCCTCCGGCGAGACGATCTCGTCCGAGGGAGAAGGGTCGATGACGGCGGCCGGCGGCTCCGGCTCGGCGGCCTGCGGCTCGGGTTCGGTGGCCGCGGGGGCGGGAACCGGTTCTTCTTCTGCGGGCCCGGCGGGGACCGGCGCGTCGGGAGCCGGCGGCGGGGCCGCCTCCTCTCCGGCCGGCTCCGGCTGGGCCGAGAGCTCCGGCCCGGCGGCCGGGGCGGGATCGCCGGCCTCCTGCGCCGCCGCGCGCGCGGCGCAGAGCAGCGCGGCGGAAAGAATAAAGGCGAAAAGGCGGATGCGGTCCATGTCGTCTCTCCTTCTGTCTCAGGCGGCCAGGAACTTCTTGAGGCCCGTCATTATCATCTGCACGGAAATGGTTATGAGTATCATGCCCATCAGTTTTTCCATGGCCAGCAGCCCGCGTTCGCCCAGAAGACGGGACAGCAGCCCGGACATGCCTCCCAGGATGGCGGCGTTTATCAGCCAGGCCGCGCCGACCACCCCGGCCCAGACCCACAGGCGCCCGGGCTCCTGCATGGAGAACAGCAGCACCATCGTCAGGACGGAAGGCCCGGCCACCAGGGGGATCGCCAGCGGGACGATGAGGGGCTCGCCGCCGGGATTATCGGCGAAATGGGAATTTCCGCGGGGGAAGATCATCTGCAGGGCGATGAGGAACAGCACGATGCCGCCGGCCACCGACATCGCGGTCAGGTCTATGGCGAGAAAGGAAACGATGTACTTCCCGAAGAGCAGGAAGAAGACCATGATGCCGAGCGCGATGAGGAGCTCCCGGGCTATCACGGGCCGCCGCCGTTCCTCCGGCACTCCCTTGAGCGCCGACATGAACATCGGGATATTGCCCAGCGGGTCCATGACCAGCGCCAGCGTGAAGACCGCGGAAGCGAAAGGCAGGAGTTCCATCTCTTAATTCTAGCAAAAGAAAGCGGCCGGGGAGGTCTCCCTCCGCCGGCCGCTCGCGCGGGCGCGGGCCCTACTTCTTGCCTTCGACCGCGGCCTCGCCCTCGTCCACCACCGGTTCCACCGAGGCGATGCGGTCGCCCTCCTCGAGGCGGACCAGGCGCACGCCCTGGGTGTTGCGGCTGATGACCCGCAGGTCCTTGCAGGGCATGCGGATGATCTTGCCCTTCTCGGTCATCACCATCAGGTCGTCCTTGTCCTCCACCAGGTGCAGGCCCACGACGTGGCCGTTGCGGTCGGTCGCCTTGATCGTGATGACGCCGGAGCCGCCGCGGTGCTGGTGGCGGTACTCGTCGAGGTCGGTGCGCTTGCCGTAGCCGTTGACGCAGACCGTCAGCAGGGTCTTCTTCGACTTGGGCTCGGCGACCTCCATCCCTATGACCTGGTCGTCCTTGTCGAGGCGTATGCCGCGCACGCCCATCGCGCCGCGGCCCATGGAGCGCACGTCGCTCTCGTTGAAGCGGATAGACATCCCCTGCTTGGTCCCGATGATGAGCTCGTGCTTCCCGCCGGTCTGATCGACGCTGGTCAGCACGTCGCCGTCCTCCAGGCCGATGGCCCGGATGCCGCTGCGCCGGATATTGGCGAAGTCGGCGATCGGGGTCTTCTTGATGTTGCCCTTGCGGGTGCACATCACGATGAAGCTCTCCTTCCCCTTGGCCTCCTCGAACGACTCGACCGCGAGCACGGAGGTCACCTTCTCGTCCTTTATCTGCAGCAGGTTCACTATCGCCTTGCCGCGGGACGTGCGGTTGCCCTCGGGGATCTCGTAGCCCTTGAGCGCGTACACGGTGCCGCGCGTGGTGAACATCAGTATGGTGGCGTGGCTGGAGGTGACGAAGAGCTTCTCGATGAAGTCCTCCTCCTTGACGTCGGAGCCGATGATGCCCTTGCCCCCGCGGCCCTGCACCTTGTAGGTGTCGGCCGGGATGCGCTTGATGTAGCCGCCGTGGCTCATCGTGATGACGACGCGCTCCTCGGGGATCAGGTCCTCGATGTCGAGCTCCTGGGCCTCTCCGGTGATGTCGGTCTTGCGCTTGTCGCCGTACTTCTCCTTCATGTACTTCAGTTCGTCCACGATGATCTTCAGGACCTTCTTCGGGTCGGCCAGGATGGCGCGGAGCTCGGCGATGAGCTTCATCAGGGCCTTGTGCTCCTCCTCGATGGCGCCGGTCTCGAGGCGGGTGAGCTGGTGCAGGCGCATGTCCAGGATGGCCTGGGCCTGTATGTCGCTCAGCGCGAACTTGGCCATCAGTTTTCCCTTGGCCTCCAGCGCGTCCTTGGATTTCTTGATGATCTCGACCACCGCGTCGATGTTCTTGAGGGCTATCAGGTAGCCTTCCAGGATGTGGGCGCGGGCCAGCGCCTTCTTGAGGTCGTACTTGGTGCGGTTCACCACCATCAGGCGGCGGTGGCGCACGTACTGGGACATGACCTCCTTGACCGGCAGCACGCGCGGGCGGCCGTCCACGATGGCCAGCATGATGACGCCGAAACTGGTCTCCATCTGCGTGTGCTTGTAGAGCTGGTTCAGCACGACCTGGGCGTTGCCGTCGCGCTTGATCTCTATGACGACGCGCATGCCGCGCCTGTCCGACTCGTCGCGGATGTCGGAGATGTCGGTGATCTTCTTGTCCTTGACCAGTTCCGCTATGTTCTCGATCAGCGAGGACTTGTTGACCTGGTAGGGGATCTCGGTGATGATGATGGCCTCGCGGTTGCCCTTGATCTCCTCTATCTCGGTGCGGGCCTGGATCTTGACCGAGCCGCGGCCGGTCTCGAAGTAATCCTTGATGCCCTTGCGGCCGCGGATGATGCCGCCGGTCGGGAAATCCGGGCCCTTGAGGATCTTCATCAGTTCCTTGGAGTCCAGCTCGGGGTTGTCGATGACGGCTATCGTGGCGTCGCAGACCTCGGCCAGGTTATGAGTGGGGATATTGGTGGCCATGCCGACCGCGATGCCCGAGGAGCCGTTGACCAGCAGGTTGGGCAGCTTGGCGGGCAGCACGCTGGGCTCCACCATGGAGCCGTCGTAGTTCGGCGTCCATTTCACGGTCTCTTTCTCTATGTCGGCCAGCAGTTCGCCGGCGATGCCGGAGAGCCGGGCCTCGGTGTAACGCATGGCCGCGGCCGGGTCGCCGTCGACCGAGCCGAAATTGCCCTGGCCGTCGACCAGCGTGTAGCGCAGCGAGAATTCCTGCGCCATGCGGACCAGAGTGTCGTAGATGGCGGCGTCGCCGTGCGGGTGGTATTTACCCATGACGTCGCCGACTATGCGGGCGCTCTTCTTGAAGGGCTTGTTGTGCTGCAGCCCCATGTCGTCCATCGTGTAGAGCACGCGGCGGTGCACGGGCTTGAGGCCGTCGCGCACGTCGGGCAGCGCGCGGCCCACGATGACGCTCATCGAATAGTCTATGTAGGACGCCTTCATCTCCTCGCTGATGTCGCGGTCCACGATATTGGCGAAGATGTTGTCCACCGGCTGGTTCTTGTCGTTCTTGTGTGCTGTCATTTTGAACTAGGCTCCTTGAAAAGTAGTCCTCAGATGTCCAGGTTCCTGGCGGCCAGCGCGTTCTGCTCTATGAACACGCGGCGCGGCTCCACCTTGTCGCCCATCAGCGTGGTGAACATCTTCTCGGCCTCGGCCGGGTCCTCCAGCGAGACCTTGAGCAGCTTGCGCTTGTACGGGTCCATCGTGGTCTCCCAGAGCTGCTCGGGGTTCATTTCGCCGAGGCCCTTGTAGCGCTGTATGTGGGCGCCGGCGGAACCTATCTTCATCGCCGCGTCGAGCAGACCCTTGAGGTCCCGCGCGCCGGTGATGGCCTTCTCCGTGGCTATCTCGAACATATCGGCCGGTTTTTTGGTCTCGTCGGCCTGGAAGTCCGTCACCGAGTAGCCCAGGGCCTTCAGTTTGGCGGAGATATTATTGAGGCGCGTGAACTCTCCCAGCGGCTGGAAGTCCGGGCCCAGGTCCTCGTCGTCCATCTCGGCCTCGGTGAGCCCCTCTTTGGCCAGGTCCGCCTTGTGCTTGGCGACGTATTCGTTCTCGTAGTTGAGCCACTCGTTCTCGCTGAAGAAGTAGCGGTAGGTCTCGGGACCGGTCTCTATGCGGTAGAGCGGGACCTTCCCCTCGGACTGGAAGCCCAGATAGTCCTTCAGCGAGAGGTTCTTGAGCTCCAGTTTGCGGCCGATATTGTCCACGGAGACGACCAGGTCCAGCAGCTCGGCCAGGTCCCCGGTCTCTATCTTCTTCCCCTTCGCCTTCACGGTTATGCCGCCGACGGCTTCCTTCATCTGCCACTTCTGCAGCTTCTCCTCGTTCTCGAAGTAGGCCTCGAACTTGCCCTTCTTGACCTTGTAGAGCGGCGGCTGCGCTATGTAAACGTGCCCCTGCTCCACGAGCTGGCGCATCTGCCGGTAGAAGAAGGTCAGCAGCAGCGTGCGGATATGCTGGCCGTCCACGTCGGCGTCGGCCATGATCACGATCTTGTGGTAGCGCAGCTTCTCCAGGTTGAAGCCGTCCTCTCCCTCGCCGATGCCGGTGCCGATGGCGCTGATCAGCGTGCGCACGGCGTCCGAGGAGATGATCTTGACGAGCTGGGCCTTCTCGACGTTGAGGATCTTGCCGCGGATGGGCAGGATGGCCTGGAACACGCGGTCGCGGCCCTGTTTGGCCGAGCCGCCGGCCGAGTCTCCCTCGACGATGAAAAGTTCGGATTTCTTGGGGTCGCGCTCCTGGCAGTCGGCCAGCTTGCCCGGCAGGCCGGAGTCGGTCAGCGAGCCCTTGCGGCGCGCGAGCTCCTTGGCGCGGCGGGCGGCCTCGCGGGCCTCGGCCGCGCCGAGCCCCTTCTGGCAGATGGCCTTGGCCACGGACGGGTGTTCCTCGAAGAACACTCCCAGAGCCTCGCCGGTCAGCGTCTTCACTATGCCCTCCACCTCGCCGTTGCCCAGCTTGGTCTTGGTCTGGCCCTCGAACTGGGGATGGGGGATCTTGACCGAGATGACCACGGTCAGGCCCTCGCGGCAGTCGTCGCCGGTGACGCTGAAGTTCTTGTCCTTGAGCAGGTCGTACTTCTTGATGTAGTCGTTTATGACGCGGGTGAGCGAAGACCTGAAGCCAGACACGTGGGTGCCCCCCTCTATCGTCTTGATGTTGTTGACGAAGGAGAAGATGGTCTCCGAGTAGTCGCTGTTGTACTGTATCGCGAGGTCCAGCATGACGTCTCCCTCGGACTTGGAGACGAAGATAGGGTCCGCGTTGATGACCTGCTTGTTGGTGTTGAGGAATTTTACGAACTGCTTGATGCCGCCCTCGAAGAAGAAGGTGTGCTTTTTCCCCTCCTCCCGCTCGTCTATGATGGTGATGCGGGCGCCGGGATTAAGGAAGGCCAGTTCGCGCAGGCGGTTGGAAATGACGTCGAAGGAGAAGGCCGCGTCCTTGAAGATCTCGACGTCGGGCTTGAAGGTCACGGTCGTCCCGTGGTCCTCCGTCGTCCCGACGGACTTGACATCGTACTGCGGGCGCCCCCGCTTGTACTCCTGTTTCCAGATCTTGCCGTCGCGGTGAACCTGCACCTCCAGCCACTCGGAAAGGGCGTTGACGCAGCTGACGCCCACGCCGTGCAGGCCGCCGGAGACCTTGTAGGCGCCCGCGTCGAACTTGCCGCCGGCGTGCAGCACGGTCAGCACCACCTCCATGGCGGATTTGCCCTTGAGCTTGGGGTCCTTGACCTCTTTCATCGGGTCCACGGGGATGCCGCGGCCGTTGTCGGAGACCATGCAGACATTGTCGTCCTTTATGACGACCTCGATCTTGTTGCAGCCGCCGGCCAGGATCTCGTCGATGGAGTTGTCGACGACCTCGTAGACCAGGTGGTGAAGGCCCTGCACGCCGGTGGAACCGATGTACATGGCGGGGCGCTTGCGCACCGCCTCGAGGCCCTCCATCACCTGGATCTTCGAAGAATCGTAATCGGCCGACTTGGGCTTGGTCATCGCTGCGCTCTCCTTGGAAGACATTTAAACTCTCCTTTTCGGTGCTATCTGCCCGGCTCTCCGACCACTTTTATGCCGCTCAGCCAGGCGCGGTTGAAATACTTGTTCAGGGCCCGTACCAGGGACCGTCCCCTCAGTCCGAGCTCGTTGGCCGCCGCGGCGGAGGAGGCCGAGACCACCAGCCTGTCCCCCTCCACTCCCTCCAGCCTGCAATGGGAGGCGAGGGGGCCTATTTCCCTGTCCCAGACCGAGGACAGCAATTGCAGCCGCTCCAGCGGGAAGCCCCGGAAAGGGCGGCGTCCTCCCGAATGGCCGAGGCGGCTCCAGTTCTGGCTTTTCCTGACCAGGAACACGGCCCCTCCCCTATGCTCGCAGGGGCATCACTATATAGAGGAAATCCTCCCCTTTCACCGGTTTTATCAGGGCCGGGGTGGAGGGGGCGTTGAACTCCATAAGGGCCCGTTCCTCTCCCATGTTCCGGAGCACGTCCATGATGAACCTGGGATTGAAGCTGACCTGGAAATCCTTTCCCTTGTAGTCGATGTCGGTCTCGTCCTCGAAATCCATGGTCTGGGAGGAGGAGTTCACCACCAGCACTCCCTTCTTGAAAGAGTACTTCACGGCGCCGCTGCGTTCGTTGGAGCAGAGCGAGGCGCGCTTGGTGAGGGCCAGGACGCGCGCCGTGTCCAGCTCGATGGATATCTCGCGCGTCTTGGGAATGATCTGCTCGTAGGCCGGGAAGTTCCCCTCTATCAGCCTCGAAACGAACACGGTCTTCCCGATCCGGAAGCCTATCTGGTTGGAGGAGAGCCCTACGGTCAGTTCTTCCTTGTCCCCCAGCCCGGCCCCTTTTATGAACTTGACCAGTTCCCCCAGTATCTTCGAGGGCACTATGACCTTGAAATCCTTCTTCGCTTTGACGGCCTGGCTGGTGGCCACGGCCAGGCGGCGGCCGTCGGTCGCCACTATCGAGAACACCCCTTTCTCGTATTTCCAGAGCAGGCCGTTGAGGAAATGCCTCTCGTCCTCGGTGGAAGCGGAAAAGACGGTCCTGGACACCATGTCCGCGACCAGCGCGGCGGGCAGCCTGAAGGAACCGCTTTCGTCCAGGTCGGGGATGACGGGATAGTCGGCCTTGGGGGCGCCGCTAATCTTGAACCGGGTCTTGCCGGAGAGGATGGACACCTTGTTGCCGTCGTCCACGTTCACGTTGACGTCCGCGTCCGGCCCCAGGTTCTGTATGATCTCGAGGAACTTCTTTATCGGGACGGTTATGCTGCCGTCCCCTTTGACCTCCACGTTGATGTGGTGCTTGATGGCCATCTCGAGGTCCGTGAAAACGACCTTGAGTCCCTGGTCCTCGGTCTCCATCAGGAAGTTCTGGAGTATCGGCAGCGTCCCGGTCTTGGCCGAGACTCCCGCCTGTATGGTCTGTATCCCCTTGATGAGGTTCTCCCGGTTACTATTTATTTTCATCATCATCATCCTCTATATGGGACCTGTTAAGTCTGTTGAAACTGTGCGTTCCCCTCAGGAAAGTTCTCCACAACCCGCCAAAAGGGACTGACAATCCTAACAGGAGCCTCTTTTTTCCACAGGTTTCACTTGTTACTGACCGATTTTATCTTCGTTATCAAGTTGTTCACCATCTCGTTGATGAAAGGGTCGGTATGCACCATGTTCTGGATCTTGTTGCGCGCGTAGATGACCGTGGTGTGGTCCTTGCCGAAGGCGTCCCCCACGTTGGTCGTGGACAGGTCGGTCAGTTCGCAGGCCAGGTACATGGCCAGCTGCCTGGGCAGGACCACCGCGTCGCGGCGGCCCTTGGAGCGCAGGTCCTTGGGGTCGAGCTGGTACTTCTCGGCCACCACGCCGATTATGGTCTCTATGCTGATCTTGTCGCCGTCGTCCTGCTGTATGCCCATGTGGTTCTTGATTATCTCGCGGACCACGTCGATCGTGGGCTGAAGCTTCATGTTCGCGCAGTAGTTCCCGACCGTCAGCAGGCAGCCGTCGAGCTCCCTGATGCTCGTCTTGACGTTCTCTCCTATGAAATTGACGACGTCGTCCGGGATGTCGAACCTGTACTGGTCGCGCTTCTCCCGGAGGATGGCTATGCGCGTCTCGAGGTCCGGCTGTTTCATGTCCGCTATCGTGCCGGAGAGGAAGCGGGAGACCAGCCGCTGCGCCAGGGAAAGCTCCCGCGGCGGCCGGTCGGAGGTCACGACTATCTGCTTCTTGGACTCGAAAAGGGCGTTGAAGGTGTAGAAGAACTCCTCCTCGCTGCGCTCCTTGCCCATCATGAACTGTATGTCGTCCAGCAGCAGGCAGTCGAGCTTGCGGTACTTGCCGCGGAAGAGTTCGGCGGAATTGCTCTTGTTCTGTATGGTGTCGATATACTCGTTGACGAAGTTCTCGCTGGGGGTGTAGATGACCTTGGCCGCCGGATTGATGCGCAGGATCTCGTTGGCTATGGCGTGCATCAGGTGCGTCTTGCCCAGACCGGGCGGACTGTAGATGAAGAAGGGGTTCGAAAGATGGCCGGGTTTTTCCGCGACGGCCTTGGCCGAGGAGTAGGCCCAGCGGTTGGAGGGGCCCACTATGAAGGTCTGGAAAGTGTAGTTGGGGTTGAAGTTGGAATAGGCGGACAACTGCGGCCTGGCGGCCGGGGCCGTCGCCGGTTCCGGCTGCGGCGCCGGCCGGGGCTCGCGCGGGGCCAGGGAGAGGGAATAGTCTATCTTGTACTCTTTGCCGGATAATTCGGAGAGAGCGCGCACGATGACGCTCTCATAGCGCTTCTTTATCGTCTCGAAGATGAGAGGGTCCGGGACCTCCAGTTTCACCGTGTCTCCCTCTATCAGGAGCAGCTTCGCGGGCCGCATCCAGAGGTCGAAAGGGTCCTTCCCTATTTCCTGCTCTATCTTGACACAGGCGTTCTGCCAGAGTTCCTTGAAATTTGGCGAGTTATCCACAGGTTATCCACAACTGTTAATATGGGGTCTCTTTTGGAAAAAAACTATTATTTTATAAAGACTTTCTTTGTTAATTAAACGGCGGGGGCTTGACTATGCAAGGGCTTTATCAAAAAAGAGAACGATCTGATTTTCCCCGTCGAAAACGGCGGATTATTATGAGGAAATATTACTTTAAATATATATATTCTGTCAATAGGGGGGAACAAATCTGCCAGCCCTGTTTTAAAGGCCGCCCTAAAGCCCCCGAAAAGGGGTTCAGCCGGGTTTATCCGGCTTTTACTCCCACTTTGACCCCCCTGAAGCGGGCGGGGCTGGAGGCATGGCACATCATGGCCGTCTGGCCGGGCTGACCTTTGCCGCAATTGGCCACGCCCCAGAGGCGCCATTCGCCCGGGCCGCAGATGGCGTCGCAGGAGCCCCAGAACCGCGGCGTGATGCCCTGGTAGGTGGGATTGCGCACCATTTTCTTTACCTTGCCGTTCTCCACCAGCCAGCCGATCTCGCAGCCGAACTGGAAGTTGAGGCGCCGCTGGTCTATGCTCCAGGACTTGTTGTTCTCCATGATAATCCCGCGTTTGGTGGAACGGACCAGGTCGTCCATAGAACCCGCGGAGCCGGGCATCAGGCTGAGATTGCAGATGCGCGTTATCGGGATATTGGCGAAACCGTCGGCCCGGCAGGAGCCCTGCGAGCGCCCGAGGCCTATGCGCGGCGCGAACTCGCGGTTGGTCATATAGCCTGAGAGTATGCCGTCCTTCACTATGTGCCAGCGCTGGGCTTTTACGCCGTCGTCGTCGTAGCCCGCCGTGGCCAGGCCGCCGGGCAGGGTGGCGTCGGCCACCAGGTTCACGATGGGGGAGCCGTAGCGGAACTTCCCGAGCTTCTCCGTGGTGGCGAAGCTGGAGCCCGCGTAGGACTCCTCGTACCCGAGCACGCGGTCGAGCTCGCTGGCGTGGCCGACCGACTCGTGTATCTGCAGGGCCAGCTGGTTGCCGTAAGTGATGAGGTCCATCTCGCCGGAGGGGCAGTCGGGGGCCTTGAGCAGCGCGACGGCTTCGGCTGCGGTCTTCTCCGCATGGCCGGGGAGGTCGAGCTGGTCGATGAGCTCGTAGCCCATGGCCAGAGTCTGGCCGCCGTGCGAGCACGGGTAGCCGCGTTCCTGCACCTGCGCCCCGTCCACGGCGGTCGCGCGGCAGTCGGCGCCGCTCGATAACAGCACCTGCTCTATGCGCGAGCCCTCGGTCGTGGCGTGCCACTGATGCTCGCGGACGAAGCGCATGGAGGCCGTGGCCGACTTGATCCTGCGGTCGCGGCGCATGAGGCGGTCGGCTTCGAAAAGGGTGCGGAACTTCTTCTCCACGGGCACGGTGAAGGGGTCCTTGATGAAGGGGGTCTGCCAGAGATCGCGCCAGGCGGGCTCGGGCGCCAGCTTCACCCTGCGCTCCATCAGCGTCGCGCTGGCCCGGGCTATCTTCACGGCCAGCAGCGACACGCGCCGGACCTCGGCGCGCGTCAGCAGGCCGCTGGAGGCGAAGCCCCAGGCCCCGCCGAGCAGCACGCGCACGCCGAAACCGAGCGTCTCCGAGTCGTCGACGTTCCCGGTCCCGCCGTTGCGTACCCCCAGCGCCTGCGTCCTGTTCCGGACTATCCGGATGTCCCCGAAATCCGCCCGGCGGGAGGAGAGAACGTCCATCGCTTCTTCGCAGAATCCGAACATGATCTTGCCTCCGGTCAGAACCCGGTCGCCGAGGAGAAATTGAAGTCCCGTATCTTCATGGCCGGCACGCACATCCGCCCCCAGCCGTTCATCAGCTCGCGTTCGCGGGAGAGCGCCTCCACGTTGCCGAAGGCCTCCACCACGCTCTGGGTGAAGCGCAGGTTCCTGAGGGCCTTCGTGACGCGGCCGTTCTCCACCAGGAAGGTCCCGTTGCGCGTCATGCCCGTCATCTCCACCGTCTTGGGCCTGAGCAGGTTGGTGTAGTGGAAGGTCGTGACGAGTATCCCTCTCCTGGTGGAGCGTATCATCTCCTCCAGGGAGGAGTCCCCCGGCGCCATCTCCAGGTTCAGCGGCATGGGGCCGCAGCTGTTGGGCTGTGGCAGGGAGTGGCCCGTGGAAGGGACGCCGGCTTCGGCGGCGGTGCGGCGGTCGTGCACCACGGCGCGCGCGACCCCTTTGTCTATGAGGACCACCCTCTTCCGCGGCATCCCCTCGAGATCGAACGGGGCCCCGGCGGCGGGTCCGGCCAGCGCGTCGTCGGTCACGGTTATGGAGGGATGCAGGAGCCTCTTTCCCAGGGCTCCGGAGGCGAAGCTGCGCCCGTCGAGCCAGGCCCGGCCGCCCAGGCCGCTGTAGCCGAGGAATAAAAGCATGTCCCCGACGGCGGCCGGCTCCAGTATCACGGTGTATTTGCCCGGGGGGACCGGCACGGGCCGGACCGAGGCCGCCGCCTTCTCCATGGCGCGGGCGTTCACGCCGGCGTAATCTATCTTCGAGGCGTCGGGCGAGTACTGTTCTGCCCAGCCGTAGCCCTCCCCTTTGCGCGCGGTGACGCTGTAGAGCGCCCAGGTCTCCCGGTGGGAGGCGAAGACCCCGGAATTGTTGGCCACGGTCAGGCGGCTGGCCCCGTTCTCGACGGTGCCGTAGCATTTCATCCCCCTGGCGCGGCAGAGCCGGGCCAGGTCCGCCGCTTTCTCCGCGCGGAAAGAGGGTTCGAGCGAGGCGGTGCCGGGAGCGTAGAGCCGGGCCGCGGCGGGCCCGACCGGCCGGGGCGCCGGCGGGGAGAGGAGGCCTTTTTCCTTCTTCTGCAGCTTCAGCGCGGCCAGGCCCCTGCGTACGGCGTCGGCCAGGGCGGCCCCGCCGGTCTGGTTGAGGGAGGTCCTGAAGACCCGCCCCTTGTCGGTGAACCGGATGGAGACCCGGGTGGAGGTCTCGGCGACGTTCTGCGAGATGACATTGTCGGCGAAGCGCGTCAGCGCCGACTCGGACGATTCCATTATGACCTCCGCGCGGACGCGGCCGGCCAGGCGGAAGATCTCCGCGCAGAGTTTCTTTTGGTCCGTCATTTGTACCCCCGGGTCGGAAGGTGCGATGCGGCGAAAGGTTCAGGCCGCGGGTTCCTGCGGTTCCTGGCCCGCGAAGCCGTTGGCGTGGCGCCTGGCGCGGCCGTGCTTCCTGTCGCCGGCGGGGGCCGGCTCCTGGGCGGCGGCCGCCGGTTCCCTGAAAAGGGAGGGTTCGTTCTCCCTGGAGTCCATCCACTTGCGCAGGGTCTCCTCGTCGCGCACGGCGTAGGTGTCGGGCAGCGCGTGCACCGAGAGCTTCAGCCGCCGCGCTTTCTCCGTCAGTTCGTCGGCCGTCCGGCCGGACGAGAAGGAGACGCCCTCCAGGACCCGGAGAGTGTCCTGCGTGAGGCCCAGCAGGTGGAAGGAACCGTCCTGGGTCGCGCCGAGGGCCACCGTCCTGTCGTCGATGGCGGACAGCGCCTGGCTTATCCACTCCGGTTTCACGGCCGGGCAGAGGTGATTGAGGATGACCGCTTTTTTGGCGCCGGTGAAGAAGGCGAGCTGGAACGCGGCCGAGACGCGCTCCTCCCAGCTCTTCCCCTTGGCGTCCAGGAAACCGGGGTCCTCCGGGTCCAGCCAGGTGAGGTCGGGGTGCTTGGAGGACTTTTCGTAGGAAAGGATCAGTATGGCCTCGCGGTAGTCCTTGGCCGCCCGGTAGGAGCCGTGCAGCAGGTCGAGGTTCAGGTGGACGGCGCGTTCGGGTCCGAAAACCTTCTTCAGGTCCTGTCCCGTTTTTTCAGGGGTGGGCGCGTCCACGAGCAGGATGAGCGCTTTGTCTCTTTTGTCGGCCATATCTTAATTTATATTATAGCACTTGTGAAACGCGCCGCGAAAAGGACGGTCGTGGTTTACGGCGGGACCTTCGACCCTCCGCACGAGGGGCACATGCTGCTGCTCTCCGCCGCGGCCCGCCGCCTGCGCCCGGCGGCGGTGTGGCTGCTGCCGGCGCTGCGTTCACCCCTCAAGTCCGCGCCCGCCGAAAGTTTCGACGACAGGACCGCCATGCTGCGCGCGGCGGCCGCGGAGGCGGGGGTCCGCGCCGGGGTCAGCCTTTTCGAGAAGCGCCGCGGCCGGACCACCTACACCTGGCAGGCCATCGAGTATTTCCGTTCGCTGCACCCGCGGGCGGAGCTGTACTTCCTGATGGGCTCGGACTGCCTGCCCGGCTTCCCCCGCTGGCGCCGCACCGACAGGATCCTGGCCTCGGCCAGGCTGCTGGTCGGACGCCGCGCCGGCTTCCCGCGCGGCGCGGGACGGGAGTTCTCCCCGGTCTTTCTCGACGGGACCTTCCCCGAGGAGTCTTCCACGTCCCTGCGCGCGGCGCTTTATTGCGGCGACGCGCCCGCGGGCGTGCCGGCCGCCGCGATGAGGATCATAAGGCGGCGCGGGCTCTATCTGGGCCGTCTCAGGGAAGGCGCGCTGCGCCGTCTGGGCCCGGCGCGGGCGCGGCACACGCTGGCCTGCGCCAGGCTGGCCTGCGCCATAGCGGCCGCCAGGGGGACCGACCCGCGAGCGGCCGCCGCCGCGGCCCTCATACACGACTATGCCAAGGAGATGACGCCGGAGGAACTGGTCCGGGAGAGCCGCCGCCGCGGCCTGCGGATCCCCTGTTTCGGCGAAACGGCGCGCCGGGCCCCGCAGCTGCTTCATTCCTGGGTGTCGGCCGCCCTCGCGCGCGAGGAGCTGGGAGTGGACGACCCGGCCGTCCTGCGCGCGGCCGCCAGGCACACGCTGGGGCATCCCTCGATGGGGGAACTCGACAGAACGATCTTCGTCGCGGATATGGCCGCCGGAGACAGGTCTTTTCCGGGCGTCGCGGGACTGCGCCGCCTGGCGCTGCGCGACCTAGACGCCGCGGCCGCGCTGGCCGCCCGGCTCAAGGTGGGCTGGCTGCGGCGCTCCGGGAAATGGATACACCCGCTTGGACTGGAGACATGCCTGTGCCTGAATCCCTGAAACGGGCGGCCGGACCGGCGCGCGCCGGGCGGGCCTGGCCGGCGCGGCTGGCGCTGGCCGTGTTCCTCGCCGCCGCCGCCTGGACGGCCGTCCTGCACAGCCGCTCGCCGTTCGCCTCCGCCGTCTCCTCCGGGCGCCCCTTCGCCTTCGTCCTGGCCGACCGCGAGGAGCCGGGCGTGGCGGTGTACAGGCCCGCTTCCCGCACGCTGGAACTCTTCCATCTGCCCCGCCGCGCGGCCGGCAGGAGAAATGCCGGCCCCTCCGTAGCGGCCGCCTCGGTGGCCGCTTTCTTTTCCGAGGCCGGCGGTACCCCGGAGCCCGGCGGTTTTTACGCGGAGATCTCCCCGGCGGCGCTGGAGGGAGCTCTCAGGGACCTGGGGACCTGGCGGCGGTCCCCGTCGGCCCTGTTCCGGGTCCTGCGCGCGGCGGTCCCCTCCAATTTCGGCCCTTACTGCCGGGCCGCGCTGCTCTTCGAGGCCCTGGCCCTGGACCCCTCCGGCCTGGTGATCTCGCAGGGCGGGGTCCCCCGCGCCGATCATCCCGTCTGGAGGGAGCCGGGCGGCACGGTCACCGTCCAGGTCCTCAACGCCTCCGGCCGCCGCGGAGCGGCCGAGGCGGTCACCAGGCGCCTGCGGGCCCGGGGAGCGGACGTCGTGGATTTCGGCAATTATGTTTCTATCCAGCCGCGGACAAAAATTGTAAACTGTTCGGGCGGTTTGGAGGGCGCGAGGCGGGTGCGCGACCTGCTGGGCCTCGGGAATCTCGAGATCTATTCGAAGCCCGAGAAGGCCCCGGTGGCGGACGTCAGGGTCATAATAGGGCCGGACTTCGATCCGGCGGCCCTGAAATGACGCCCGGCCCCGCGCTGCACGGGAGGTTCGAAAATGTCCGACATGGTGACCATACTTAAAACGGCGGTCTCGGCCGGCGCGAGCGACATCCATATCTGCGTTGGCAAGCCGCCCATGATGCGCCTCAACGGCCAGGTCGTTCCGGTTTCCGACGCGATGCCGGCGCTGAGCGCCGAGCAGACCAAATCGCTGGTCTATTCCGCGCTCTACGACGAACAGCGCGGCAAGTTCGAGGAGAACTGGGAACTGGACTGCTCCTTCGCCGTCACCGGCGTTTCGCGCTTCCGCCTCAACGTCCTGATGGCCCGCAACGGCGTAGAGGCCGTCATGCGCGTGATCCCCTCCAAGATCCCCACCCCGGAACAGCTGGCCCTGAGCCCCGCGATAATAGGTCTGGCCGGCCTCCCGCGCGGCCTGGTGCTCGTCACCGGCCCGACGGGCTCGGGCAAGTCCACCACGCTGGCCGCGCTGCTGGAGCTGATCAACCAGAAGCGCAAGGGGCACATGCTGACCATCGAGGACCCGATAGAGTTCACCTACGAGGCCAAGAGCTGCATCATCCGCCAGCGCGAGATAGGCCAGCACACCCGCTCCTTCAACAACGCCCTGCGCGGCGCGCTGCGCCAGGACCCCAACGTCATCCTCGTCGGCGAAATGCGCGACCTCGAGACGATCCAGCTTACTATCACCGCGGCCGAGACCGGCCACCTGACCTTCGCCACGCTGCACACCCAGGACGCGCCGTCGACCGTCGACCGCATCATAGACGTCTTCCCCCCGCACCAGCAGACGCAGGTGCGCGTGCAGCTGGCCGCCGGCCTGCAGGGGGTCGTCGCCCAGATCCTGCTGCCCCGCAAGGACGGCCGGGGCCGCGCCGCCGCGCGCGAGGTCATGATCATGACGCCGGCCATCTCCAACCTCATCCGCGAGGGCAAGACGCACATGATCTACAGCGCCATAGAGACCGGCGCCAAGTTCGGCATGATCCCGATGGACCGTTCGCTGGCGATGCTGGTGCAGCAGAACGTGGTGGCCTACGAGGTGGCCGAGGCCAAGGCCCGCGACCGGGAGATGTTCAGGAAGATGTGCGCGCAGGGCGGCGCCGCGGCGGGAGGCGTCCTGTGAGCGGCGCGGACGGGCTCAGGAACGTCCCCATCTTCAGGAACTTCTCCGACGAGATGCTCGCGGAGTTCTCCTCGGCCTTCAAGCAGTCCTTCTACGGGAAGGACGAGGTCATCTTCAAGGAACGCAGCGAGGGCGACACCCTTTTCATCATAGTCTCCGGTTCGGTCGCCATCGAGAAGAAGCTCGACGAGGAGGGCAGGAGCTTCAAGACGCTGGCCATACTCAGCGCCGGGGAGTTCTTCGGCGAGATGGCCGTCCTGGAAGGACAGACCCGTTTCGCGCAGGCCCGCGCGGAAACGGAGACCGTGCTCTACGAGGTGCGCCGCGCCGAGTTCTTCGGCTTCATCAGGGAGCATCCGGACAACGGCCTCTCCATCTTCACGGAGATCATGAAAGCGGTCCTTCGCCGTCTCCAGCACACTTCGAGCGAACTGACGATGCTCTTCGACCTGAGCAAGCTCGTGCTGCGGGAGTACCGTTCTTCCCGCGAGTTCCTGGCCGAGACCCTCGACGAGGTCTATTCCCATTTCGAGGGCAGCTGGAACATAAGCGTCTTCTCCTACAACCAGTTCAACGAGGAGTTCGACGCGGCCGGCGACCGGACCTCCTTCGAGGAGCCCGCCGGGGACCTCGCCGCCCCTCCGCCCGCGGAGAGCGGCTGGACCGCGCCGAACGCCTATGTCCTGGTCTTCCGCGGCCCCAAGGGGCCGCTCGGCTACATGCGTTTCGCCAGGTCGGCCGGCTTCACCGACACCGAGAAGAACTCGCTTTCGACCATCTTCGGCACGCTGTCGTCGATAGTATCCTCCGCGGTCGAGAACATCGACCACCGGGCGGAAGAGGCGCTGCTGCGGAAACTCAAGGAGCAGAAGAACACCATATGAACGACAACAGGCTCAAATTCCGGAAGCTGGCGGCGGCCGCCGCCAGGCTGGCCGACTCCAAGAAGGCCTCCGACATAAAGATATACGACATAGCCGACAAGTCCGACGCGGCCTATTTCGCGCTGATAGCGACCGTGGGCTCGCAGCCGCAGATGAGGGCGGTGGAGGACGAGGTCTCGGTCGGGCTCAAGCGCGCCGAGGGCGTCCACGCCCTGCACCGCGACGGCCTGCTGAGCCGCACCTGGAAGGTGATGGACTACGGCGGCCTGGTCGTCCACGTCTTCGAGCCCTCGGCCCGCGCTTTCTACGCGCTGGACAGGCTCTACGACGGCTGCGCCCGGGTGGACTGGGAGGCGAAGCCCGCCCGCGTCCCCGCGGCGAAAAGGTCCCCGGCGAAAAAGGCCGCTCCCCGGAAGAAGAAGTAGCATGAGCCTCCGGGACATCGAGAACTCCCTCCGGGAGGCGGCGGCCTCCGCGTTCCATATCCCGCGCGGGCAGACGGATTCCCTCGCCGCCTCCGTGCCCCCCGCGCACGTCGAAGCCGATCTCTCCCTGGCCTGGCCCATCTCGGCCGCCAGGACGCTGCGCAAGGCCCCGCTGAAAATAGCCGAAGAGCTAAAAGCCGCCGTCCCCGCCGAATTCCCGGCGGAGGTGGCGGCGCCGGGCTTCGTCAACCTGCGCCTGCCCGACGCCCGGCTCCTCGGCGAGCTGAAAGCCATACTGGAAGACCCGGCTTATTTTCACCGGCCCGAGTACGCCGGCGAGCATATAAACCTGGAATTCGTTTCGGCCAACCCGACGGGCCCGCTGCACCTGGCTTCGGGCCGCGGCGCCACGCTGGGCGACAGCCTGGCCCGGGTCTTCCGCGCTCTCGGCGCGAAAGTCTCGGAGGAGTTCTACGTCAACGACAAGGGCCGCCAGGTGGAGATGCTCGGCCTCTCGCTCAAGGCCCGCTTCGAGGGCAAGGAACCCCCGGAGGACGGCTATCACGGCGATTATCTCAAGGTCCTGGCCGCCGGCGTACCGGCCGAAGCCGCGTCGTGGGACGCCGCCCGGTTCTCGGAGTACGCCATAACGGAGATGCTCAAGCTCCACAGGGCCGACATGGCCGCCTTCCGCGTGGAGTTCGACCGCTGGTTCCTGGAGTCCGAGCTGCACGCGGCCGGAGCCCCGGCGAAGGCCCTGGCCGAGCTGCGCGCCCGCGGCATGGCCTACGACAAGGAAGGCGCGGTCTGGTTCGGCGCGGCGTCCGAGCTGGAGTCCGACGACAAGGACCGCGTGCTGGTCAAGTCGGGCGGCGCCAACACCTATTTCCTCAACGACATCGCCTACCATCTCGACAAACTCTCGCGCGGCTTCACGCGCCTGATCGACGTCTTGGGGGCGGACCATCACGGCTACGTGCCGCGCATGGAGGCCGCCGTCGGCGCGCTGGCCGGCGCGAAAGAGAAGTTCAAGGTGGTCATACACCAGCAGGTCACGCTCAAGCGCGGCGCCGAGCTGGTGAAGATGTCCAAGCGCGCCGGCGAGTTCATCTCTCTCAAGGAACTGGTCGACGAGGTGGGGGCCGACGCCTGCCGCTTCTTCTTCGCCTCGCGCGGGCCCAACACCCACCTGACCTTCGACGTTGACCTGGCCAAGAAGCAGTCAAACGAGAACCCGGTATTCTATGTGCAGTACGTGCACGCGCGCATCAGCTCCATCTTCGCCAACGCGGCGGAGAAGGGTGTGGACCCCGCCGCCGCTTTCGACCCGGCCGCCGCGAAGTTCAACCCGGAGGAGAGGGCGCTGGCCATGAAGCTGCTGTGGCTGGACAGGGCGCTTTCGGACTGCGCGCGCGATCATTCGCCGCATCACCTTACGACCTACCTGGTCGAACTGGCCGCGCTGTTCCATTCCTTCTACGACAGGCACAAGGTGCTGGATCCGCAGAACCCGCAGGCCACGGCCTTCAGGCTCTTCCTGCTCAAGACCGTGCGCAAGGTCATAGCCGACACGCTGGGACTGCTGGGCGTCTCGGCGCCCGAACGCATGTAAGAAGCCGTCGGGGACGGAAAAATAAGGAAGCCGCCCGGAGGGGCGGCTTCTCTTTTTTGCGGGCGCGGGGGCTCAGGGCAGGTCGAAGACCCTGTATTCGCCGGGACGCAGCGTCCCGCTCAGCCCGGAGAAGGCGAACCAGGTGTCGCCGCGCGTGATATTGCCGATCACGGCCTTGCGGCGGGCGCCCGACGCGGACTTCATGGCGTAACCCGTCCAGTTCTGGCCGGCCGGGGCCCAGAGCGGCTCTATCCCGTAATCGCCCAGTTCCGCCCGCACCGAAGAGGCCAGCGCCAGCACCTCCGAGTATATCCGCCGTACTTCGGGCTTGCCGCCCTGCCAGTCTATCGCGCAGGGCACGCTGAAAGGCAGCGGCTTGTGTTCCGTCGGTACGGAAGCGTCGTAGCCTATCTCGGCGCCGTTGTACATCAGCACGGAGCCGGGGTAGAGGAAGGTCAGCGCCAGCGCGGCGGGCAGGCGCTCGCCGTAGACGCGCTCGGGGGCGGGTTCGTCGTGGTTGCCGGTGAAGGCCACCGCGCCGGCGCCGCCGGACTGCCAGGCCAGGAAAGCGAGGCGGTTCACCGAACTGGCCAGCTCCTGCGGGCTGCCGTGCTCCATCGCCTGGTACCAGCCGGTCTGGCCCTCCTCGCGGCCGGTCTCGAACTTGCTGTAGATGGCGTCGAAGCCGCAGGCCGAGAGGTCCTCCTGGAAGGAATAGGCCTCGGCCATGAAGGCCGCGGAGGGCTTGGCCTCCTTGACCGCCGCTATCAGGCCGCGGTAGAACTCGTCGCGCGGCATGCTCCGGCCCCAGGTGCGGCCGAAGACATTGTTGAGGTCCAGGTGCGCCATGTCCACGCGGAAGCCGTCGACGTCGAACTTCGTCACCCAGCCTTTCACTATGCCGGTCATCCTGGCGCGCAGGCGGAGACTGGAATAATCTATCTGCGCCGTGTCTATCCAGTCGGAAACGCCGCCGCCGTACTCGAAGCCGCCGTGGTGCACGCACCAGCGCTCGCCGCCGTGGAGCTGCTCGAAATGCTGGTTGGGGCAGGGGCCCGACGGCCGGCGGTGGCCGATGAAATAGGCCGGGTCCTCCAGGAGCAGTTTCGAGTCCAGCGAGGTATGGTTGACCACGAAGTCCACTATGACCCTGAGCCCCGCGGCGTGGGCGTCCCGCACGAAGCGGCGGAACTCCTCCTCGGCGCCGAGGTCCGGGTTGACGGTGGAATGGTCGCTGATGGAATAAGGCGAGCCGCCGCCGGTGCCGGTCTGTCCGCGTACGCCTATAGGGAGTATGCCCATGGGCCAGACCGCGTCGAAGCCCATTGCCTTTATGGCCTCGAAGTCGGAGGGCCGGAAGTTCCCGAAGAACCTGACGCCGCCGGCGTCCGCACGGTCCTTGAGGCCGGCTTCGCGGCGCCCGGCCAGGTTATAGGCGCGGGGGAACATCTGGTAGACGCGGGCTTTCTTCGCCCAGAGGGCGGCGTCGTAGCGGCGCACATTGTCCTGGAGCCCGGCGACATAATGGTCGAGCAGCTCGTCGAGCCGGGCGTTCTTCTCCGCGGCGGTCAGCGCGGAGGCGCGGAGCTCGCCCAGCGCCGAGCGCAGTTCCGCCGTCCAGGCGACCGGAGACAGCAGGGCGTCGAGGTAGCTGAAATAGTCGGGGACATGATGAAGGAAAGTGTCCGCGCCGAAGCGGCCCTCGAGCTCCTTCTTGGTCCAGAGGAAGCCCTCGAGGCCCACGCTCTGCGCCTGCGCCGTCCAGCCGTCGGGATGGCGGAAGAGGAAATGCCTCATTCCCGGGGTCGAACCGTCCCAGGCCCCGGCCGAGAGCACCTGCTTCGTCTCCAGCAGGAATTCCGCCGCGGCGGAGGCTTTTTCCGGAGGACGCGGTATCTCCACCGCCGGCGCCGCGCCGTTGCCGTCGAAGAGCGCCGCCGCCCGCGCCCGCAGCGCCTCCGGCTGTTCCGCCGTGAGCGCCGCGGGGAACAGGGCCGCGAGCAGGGCCGGTATCAGGAGAAGTGAAAGTGCGTGTTTTTTCATTTTTTACCCCCGCGTTCTTCGCCGGCGGCGAGCGCCAGCAGGAAAAGCCAGTCGGAGAGCCTGTTGAGCAGGACGGCCGGCCCTTTCGCTTTAAGTTCCCAGCACAGGATCTCGCAGACGCGCGCCTTCGCGCGCGCCAGGTGCAGCACGGCCTCCGTCGCGTTCCCGCCGGGCAGGACGAATTTTGAAGGAGGCTTTATCCGCCGCGACAGCTCCGCGGCGGCCTTTTCCATGTCCGCGGCGAGCCCCGCCAGTTCCCCGGCGCCGCGCAGGCCGGCGACATCGGCGGCGGCGGCGGAGAGAGCCTTCTGCGCCCGGGACAGGGCGGCCTTTTCGAATCCCCCGGCCTTGACCAGTCCCAGCAGGCAGGACAGCTCGTCTATCAGGGCATTAGTCTTTATCCGCCGGTCGGTCTTGGGCACCCGCCGTCCGCAGAGCAGGTCGGTCATCCCCCCGTCGCCGGACCCCTGCGCCGGCTTGAATGTCTTTTTAAATTCTCCGCGTTTTTCAGCCATACAATAAAGTATACCCCGCTCCGGTCCGGGAGGTCAGTGCCCTGGGGCCCAGGGCGCGCCGGGAAAAGGCCCCCGCCCCGGACGGGACCAACGGCCCAATTGCTATAATTGGGGGACGCTGATTTCTAAATACCCGATTCCGGTCTTGCGAGAGGATGTTTTCCTGGAGCAATTAGGCATTTAGGAATCAGCGTCCCCTAAGGAGAAGATCATGAAAGACAAAGTCGCTAAAGTGATAGAGAAGATAAAGCCGATACTGGCGGCCGACGGCGGCTCCGTGGAGCTGCTCTCCGTGGACGAGAAGAAGGGAGTGGTCACCGTGCGCCTGACCGGCGCCTGCGGCTGCTGCCCGCACGCGGCCATGACGCTCAAGGGCGTCGTGGAGCGCATGGTGCGCGAAGAGGTCCCCGAGGTCAAGGAAGTCACCGTAGGCTGACCCGGCCCGTCACAGAGCTCCGGGCTCCGTCCGGGGCAAAAGCCGCCCCGATCCGCCCGCGGGTCCCCGGCGGAGACCATGCCCCTTATAAACCTGCACACCCACTCCAGCTTCTCCGACGGCACCCTGCCGCCGGAGAGGCTGGCGGCGGCGGCCGCCGCCGCGGGGGTGAAGTATTTTTCCCTTACCGATCACGACAATACGGCCGGCTGGCGCGGCCTGGGGCCGCTGCTTTCGGCGCGGGGCCTGCGCTGGTGCCGCGGGGTGGAGCTGAGCACCCGCCTGCACGACAGCCTGCACGTGCTGGGCTACGGCGTGGACACGGAAAGCCCGGCCCTCGAGGCCGCGCTGGAAGAGTTCCGCCGCCGCCGTCTCTCCCGCATGGAGGAGATACTCGCGCTGCTGCGCCCGCTGGGTTTTTCGGCGACGCTGGCCGACCTGGAAGCCGCCGGCCCGCCGCCGGCCGCCGCCGGAGCGCCCGCCGCCAGGACCTACGGCCGCCCGCACCTGGCCGACCTCATGGAAGAGCGCCGTTTCGTCAGGAACCGCAAGCAGGCTTTCGAGAAATACATCGGCTACGGCTGCCCGGCCTATGTCCCGCCGCGGGGCCCCGACATGGAGGAAGCCATAAAAGCGATAAAGGCCGCGGGCGGGGCCGCCGTTATCGCTCATCCCGGCGTGGTGGAGAAAGTGCTGGACCTCGGCGCCTGGAAGGACATGGGTCTCGACGGACTGGAGGCTTTCTATCCTTCGCACACCGTGCGCAAGACGGGCGAGTTCCTGGAGCTCGCCCGGCGCTACGGCCTCGGGGTCACGGCCGGCACCGACTTCCACGGCCCGGACAGCGGGCGGGAGGAACTGAGCGGCTTCGAGCACGACGAGGCCGATTTCGGCTGGCTGGGGAAGTACTGGTCATGAGGATCATCTCCCATCGCGGCGCTTCCGGCCACGCCCCGGAGAACACGCTCAAGGCCTTCGAACTGGCCGTGAGGATGGGCTCGCGCGACTTCGAGTTCGACGTTCACCGCACCCGCGACGGCAGGCTGGTCGTCCACCACGACTACGACCTCTCCCATACGGCGGGCTCGCCGGCGAGGATAGCGGAACTGGACTACGCGGAACTCTCACGCCTGAACGCGGCCGCGCATTTCGCGGCCGATCCGGCCTTTCAGCGGGTGCCGCTGCTGGACGAGGTCCTGGACCTGGTCGGGCCGGCCGCGGACTGGATAAATTTCGAAGTGAAGAACGACGGCGGCGTCTACTCCGGCATAGAGCGGGAGGTCCTCGCGGCGCTGGATTCCCGCCCGGGACTTTTCGGGAAGTCGCTGGTCTCCAGCTTCGACCACGACACGCTGCGCCGCTTCCGGGCCCTTTCCCCGGAACTGAGGATAGGCTGGCTGGGCCACGGGCTGAGCGAACTGCTGCTGGCCCCCGCCGTCCTGAAGGCCCGCGCGGTGAGGGCGGAGAACTTCCACCTGGCCCTGCGCATCGCGTTCCGGCCCAATGTCTCGCTGCTGAAAAAAACGGGGTTCTCGGTCTGCGTCTACACGGTCAATTCCCGGAAGGACGCGCTGCGCATGGAGGAGATAGGCGTCGACGGCATATTCAGCAATTACCCCGATATCATGGGGAGGGAAGCGTGACCGCGGACCTGAAGGACGAGGTGCGGCGCCTGGCGGCCGCCGGGCTGGACAGGCGCTGCGTGGCGGGCGGACTGGAGAAGGCCGCCGCCCTGACGCTGGAGATAAACAGGCTTAAGAAGGAGCGCCGCGCGGTGATAGCCGCTCACGTCTACCAGTCGCCGGAGATAATCCTGGGGATAGGCGATTTCGCCGGAGATTCCTACAAGCTGGCCGACGATTGCCGCCGCACCGACGCCGACGCGATAGTGTTCTGCGGCGTGCATTTCATGGCCGAGACGGCCAAGATCCTCAATCCCTCCAAGAAGGTCCATGTCCCCTCCTCCAACGCCGGCTGTTCGCTCAGCGAAGGCATAACCGCCGCCGACGTCAGGCGGCTGAAGGCGCAGCATCCCGGCGCCCCGGTGGTCACCTATATCAACACCACCGCCGAAGTAAAAGCGGAATCCGACTGCATAGTGACCAGCGCCAACGCGGCGAAGATACTCCGCCGCATCTACCGGGACCACGACAAGGTGATATTCCTGCCGGACAGGTTCATGGGGGCCAACCTGGCGCGCGAACTGGGCAAGACGCCCGGGGAGGACATCGTGCTCTGGAACGGGTCCTGCGTGGTGCACGAGAAGTTCGACCCGGGGCTGATAAAGATATACAGGGAGCGCTGGCCGGGACTGGTGGCGCTGGCCCACGCCGAATGTCCGTCGGAGCTGATAAAGGCCGTGGATTTCATGGGCGGGACGGGCGATATGATGCGCTACGTGGAAAGCACGAACGCGCCGGCCTACCTGCTGGTGACGGAATGCGGCTTCGGCGAACTGGCGCGGCTGCGCTTCCCGGAGAAGAATTTCATCGGCATGTGCCGGCTCTGCCCCTATATGAAGTCCATAACGCTCGAAAGCGTGCTGGCCCTGCTGAGGGACCCGGCCCCCCCGGAAGTGACCGTGCCCGCCGGTATAGCCGGGCGGGCACGCGTCGCGATAGACAGGATGTTCGAACTGGCGGCTTAGCCGTCCTCGTCTTCCTCCAGACCCCAGACCACGCTCCTGTGCAGCCAGCCGGTGGCTTCGCCGTCGGTCACCTGCACCCAGTTGCCTTCGGTCTTGAGCAGTTTCATCGGATAACCCCGGTCCAGCACCCAGGAGATCTCGCCGCCGGGCGTCTCGCGGAGATTCGCCTTTTCCGTCTTTACCGCCACGGCGCGGACCTTGGACAGTATGGAACCGTGCACCCAGCCTTCGTCCCCTTCGTAGTCGCGGACGTGCGTCCACGCCCCGCTGCGGCCCAGCACCTCGAAGGGCGCGTAGCGCAGTACCTGCCAGAGGGATTCGTTGGCGCCGCCCGGCCCGCTCCTGACATTGGCCATTTTAGAGGTGACGGAATAGAACTCCGCCGCGCCCGGCGCGGCCAGGACCGTCATAATGGCGAGCAGCATCGTTGGTATCCGCATAAGGTCTCTCCGGGTATAGTTTAACCTCCGGGCGCGAACGGGGCAATGTCCTGCGTGTTAAATCTTTGTTAAATCGCGCCGGCCCGGGCGGCGGCTATTTTGTAACATAGAAAGGAATGAAACCCGGAATTAAGGACCTGACCCGGGCCGAACTGGAGGAGGCCCTCGTCCGTCTCGGCGAGAAGCCCGTCCACGCCGCCGCGGCGTTCTCCGCCCTGTACAGGGAAGGGGCCGGGTCCTTCGCCGGTCTCTCCGGCGTTCCGGCGCGGCTGCGCCGACGGCTGGCGGAATGGTTTTCCCTGGCGCCGGCGGCCGCGCCGGAGGTCTTCGTCTCGGCGGCGGACGGCACCCGCAAACTGCTCTTCTTCTTCGAGGGCGGGGCGCCGGCCGAGAGCGTGGTGCTGCCGGGCAAAGGCCGCCTCTCCGCCTGCCTCTCCTCGCAGTCGGGCTGCGCCTGCGGCTGCTCTTTCTGCGCCACCGGCGCGATGGGCCTGGTGAGGGACCTGCGTCCCTCGGAGATCGTCGCGCAGTACGAGGCCTGCCGGCGCGAAGCGGGAGGGCCGCTCTCCAGTCTGGTCTTCATGGGGATGGGCGAGCCTTTCCTGAACTGGGAGAACCTCAGGAAAGCCGTGCTGATACTCTCCGACGACGCCGGCCACGGCTTCCCGCAGAGCAGAATGACGGTCTCCACCGTCGGGGTGGTCCCCGTGATAAGGGAGCTCGCCGGCTCGCCGCTGAAGCTCAGGCTGGCAGTGTCCCTGGTCGCGGCGGACGAGAAGCTGCGCGCGCGCCTGGTGCCGATGGAGGCCCGCTGGCCGCTGCGGGAGGTGCTCGCGGCCGCGCGCGACTATTGCGCGGCCCGGCGCGCCCAGGTCTTTTTCGAGTACATCGTTTTCGACGGCGTGAACGATTCCGCGGAGGACGCCTCCCGTCTGGCCGGGCTGATAAAGGATATCCCCTGCCGGCTGAACCTCATACCCCATAACCCGCCCGGGGGTCCGGGGGCCGGCGTAACGCGGGAGGTGAAGGCTTTCCAGAAGGCCATGATCGCCTCCGGCGTGAGGACCTACCTGCGGCTCGAAAAGGGGCCGGACATCTCGGCCGCCTGCGGGCAGCTGGCGGCCCGCGGGCGGCGCTGAGCCTTTTTGTATACTTTACGCATGAGCCGCCCGAGGATAGTCGTTCTGGACGACAACGAGATGTTCGCCGCGCTGCTGGCCGCGGCCCTGGAAGAGGAGTTCGAGATCTCCGTCGGGCACAGCGGCCTGCAGGGCCTTTCGCTCTGCCTGGAAAGGCCGCCCGCGGCGGTGGTCTCCGACATAGGGATGCCGGAACTCGACGGCGTGCAGCTGATAAGAGAGTTGTCCAGGCGCCCGGAGCTCGCGCGCATCCCGGTGGTCATAGTCACGGCCACTCATTTCAACACCAACAGCCGCGAGGAACTTTCCGTTTTCCCGCAGGTGAAGCGCGTCCTTTCGAAGACGCAGAGCGTGGAGACGATAGCCGCGGAAGTGCGGGCCGTTATTTCGGAAGCCGGCGGGGTTTAGCCCGCCGGGCCAGGCAGATCAGGCGCAGCGACAGCGGCCGCAGGCGGGAGCCGTCGAATCCGCCCCAGAACCGCAGGGGCTCGAGCCCGGCCCTGCGCAGGGCCGAGGAGAGGCGGGGCCTGTCGTAGAGGCGGGTGAAGAATTTGCGCCTGATGACGCGGCCGCCGGGCTTTATTCGCGTCCATTCGTTGAAACAGCCGTCGGCGGTGAGGCTGCGTTCTTCCAGAAGCCAGCCGCTCCTCCGGGTCTCGTGCCAGTTGCGGGCGATGAAATCCTTCCTCACGCCGTCCCCGTTGACGATGTCTATGAGAAAAAATCCCCCGGGCTTCAGCGCGCGGGCGACGCCTTTGAGCGTCCGGATATCGTCCGAGAAGCGCGGAAAGTATCCGAAGCTCGTGAAGAGGTTGACGACGGCGTCGAATTCTCCGCGGAAGGGGATGCGGCGCATGTCGCCGCGGACCAGCCGCAGCTGGACCTTTTTATTTTTCGCCCGGGTCTCCGCTTCGCGGAGATACTCGGCGGAAAAGTCCAGCCCGGTGACCGTCATACCCCTGCGGGCGAATTCCACCGCGTGGCGGCCGGGCCCGCAGCAGAGGTCGAGCAGTGCCGCGCCTTTTTTCAGCCTCAGCTTTTTCAGGACGAAGGCCGCCTCGGCCCGGGCCCTGGCCACGGCGAGTTCGCCGGCGGGGTTATAGAAGGAATTAACGAAGAAACTCCTGTGCCACTCGCGGGGGACCTTCATTTTCTCTTGGGGCCGGCTTTCACCAGGTTGCGGTAGACGCCGGGCTCGGAGCCCTCTATGACCACGGCGCCGACGGTCTTTTTGAAGAAGTCCACGGGCCCGGCCCAGCCTATGGCCGCGTAGCCGTAGCCGGCGTCGCGCATGGCCTCGAGCGCGCGCAGCAGCAGGGCCTTGCCCAGCCCCTTCTTATGCGCGGCCGGGTCCACCCCTATCGGTCCGAAGAACCCCTTGAGCGTGGAATCGTAGCAGGCGAAGCCCAGGAGCTTCCCTTCCTTCACGGCGATGAAGCAGGTGACCGGCTGGCCGGACATGGCCACGTCGCATTCCGCGGCCCAGGCCCGCGAAAATTTCTCTTCCGCCCATTCCACCACCGCGTGCTTCTCGGGCCCTATGGCCCGGCGTATCTCCACCCCCTCGCGCGCCAGCGCCCCGACGGCGGCCGCGGACGGCGGGACTTCGTAGAGCTTGACCAGCAGGTCGGCCATTATTCCCCCTCCAGGCTTATGACCTTCTTGTCCACGGAGAGGGAGTCGTCGTAAGGCGGCGGCTCCTCTTTTTTCTTTGTCTTGCCCGCCGGTTTCTTCGGCGCCGCCTTCTTCGCGCCGGGCTTGCTTATGGGGTTGGCCTCCTCGTCGAACTTGTACGTGGAGGCTTTTTCCTGGTGCCTGAATTTGTAGCCGGCGTCGTCCTTCTTCGCGGCGGACTTCTTTTTGGAGGAGGCCTTTTTCTTGCCGGTCAGCGGCTTGCCGTTCTGATCGTACTTGTACTGGTGCTTCTCCTGCGCCTCGAACTTGTAGCCGGACTTTTTCTTTTTTTTCGCCGTTCTCTTCTTCGGCTCCGCGGGCGCCGGCGCGTCCGCCGGACTTTCCCCGGTCGTCCTCACGATCTTCTTATCGGCCGGCAGCGAGAGGTCCGCCTCCGCCGCGGGGGACCGGGCCGCCAGCAGCAGCGCGGCCGTCGCGAACAGGAACGTTCCCTTCATTTCTCCCCCTTCGTCCTTCTTTCCGCGGCTTTCACCGCCGCTTCCAGCAGGCAGGCCAGGGTCACCGGACCCACCCCGCCGGGCACCGGCGTAATGCGGCCGGCCGTCCCGGCCAGGGCCGCGAAGTCCGCGTCGCCGCACATCTTCCCGTCGGGGCCGATATTGGTGCCGACGTCTATGACGGTCGCGCCGGGGCTTATCATGCCCGGCTTGAGCCACAGGGCCTTCCCGATGGCGGTGACGACGATCTCCGCCCGTTTCAGCACGGCGGCTATGTCCTTCGTGCGCGAATGGCAGAGGGTCACGGTCGCGTCCAGGCAGGTCAGCATGTGCGCCGCCGGCCTGCCCACTATGGCCGAGCGGCCCACGACGGCGATCTCCCTGCCCGACGGGTCGATGCCGGCGTGCCTCAGTATCTTCACGACGGCCAGGGCCGTGCAGGGCACGAAAAATCCGCCTTCCTCTATTTCCCGCCAGGTCTTGGCCAGGAAAAGACGGCCCATATTGAGCGTCGAGAGCGCGTCGGGGTCCTTGGCGGGGTCGAGCAGTTCCCAGGCTTCCGGCACGTCGAAGCCCGGGGGCAGCGGCCGCTCCACCATTATGGCGTCCGTTCCGGTGTCCGCGCCCAGTTCCCGCAGCAGGCCGAAGAAATGGTCCTTCCCTTTCGCCTCGTCCGGCATCAGCAGGCGGGTCTCTATGCCGGCCGCGGCGCAGGCGGTCATCTTGCGCTTTACGTAGATCGCCGAGGGGGAATCCGCGTAGTAGTTGATTATCGCCAGCGAGGGCTTCCTGCCCAGCGCCGTGGCGGCCGAGGCCGCGCGGGCGGCGACGTCCGCGAGGATGGTCCGGGAGAGGGTCTTGCCTTCTATGATATCCGCCATGCGGCTATTTTAGCAAAAGCCCGGCGCCGCCGGACCCCGAAAAAAAACCGCCCGGGCGGGGGCCCGGACGGTTTTCGTTCTCCTTGGTTTAAAACCGCGGATTACTTGCGCTTGCCTTTCTTGGCCTTCTTCTTGCCCTTCCCGGCGTTGACCATCTTGGCGCGGGATATGTCGCCGGCTTTGTCGAGGAAATACAGGTAGCCTTCCTCTTTCTTGACGCCGGCCTTGGCGACCTTGGAGGGCTTGCCGCCCTTCTTGCCGCCGCGGGCCATCTTGGCGCGGGAAACATCGCCCTGCTTGTCGATGTAATAAAGGAAACCATCCTCGCGCTTAACATGCAGTTTCATTACTTTCTCAGCCATTTCGTCTTCCCTCCTAACGGGAACTTCGCTTGCTGCAACTCCGAAAAGTTTACATTATGCCGACGGAGAATTCAAGGGCGGTTTTCACGCGCCGACCGTTTTTACCGCCCCGGGGGGCGGTTCGGCGGGCTCCGGCTCCGGCGGGAGATGGGTCTGGAAGAACTCCGCGACCTTCCGGCGGTAGGCCTCGCCGCCGACCTCGGCGCACTTGGCGTGGCCCGCGCCCGTGACGGTCCAGAGGGCCTTTTCCGACGAGCCGCAGATCTCGTAGAGCAGTTTCGCCTCTTCCTGCGGCACGAGCTCGTCCTGGTCCCCCTGCACGAACAGCACGGGCTGTTTCACGGCCGGGGCCGTGTGGACGGGGCTGTACGGCTCCGGGTCCGCGCCGAGCTTGAGGCGCACGAAGAAGAGGATCATCGGTATCAGCGGGTAGAACGGCACCTTGAGCCGCCTCCAGCCCCAGTTCGCTATGACGCGCGTGTAGGAAAGGAAGACGTTCTCGGCCAGCAGGCATTTCACCTCCGGCCGCCTGGCGGTCTTCCACATCGCCACCGAGGCGCCCATCGAGAGGCCGAAAAGGCCCATGCCGCCGGCGCAGGCTTCCGGCCTGTTGGCCTGCAGCCAGGCGAAGGCCGCTTCCAGGTCGCGCGTTTCCAGGTACCCGACGCTGGCCATGCCGCCCGCGCTCTCGCCCGAGGCGCGGAAATCGAAATAGAAAAGGTTGAACCCCAGCCCGGCGAGGAAATTGGTGTCGCGCATCAGCTCCGACTTGTTGGAGCCCCAGCCGTGGCAGAAGACTATCATCCTGGAGCTCCGTTCCCCGCCGGCCGGGATGAACCAGCCGCGCAGGGCCACCCCGTCGGTGGAGGGAAAGACCACCGGCTCGTAGGCCAGCCGGAACTGGTCCGGCAGGTGGGCGAGCTTCATGCGCGCCGGCCGTATGATCGAGAAGCTCTTGAGGTAGGCGAGCCATACGGCGCCGGCCGAGAGGGCCAGCAGCGAGAAGAGCAGCCAGTAGAAGATCTCCTGTACGGTCATTGCGCAACCCCTTTGAGCCCCAGCAGATCGGCGTAGTCGTAGAATCCTTTCTCTTTGCCGGCGAGCCAGAGGGCGGCCGTAATGGCGCCGTCCGCGAAGACGTCGCGCGAATGGGCCCTGTGCGTGAGCTCGACCCGTTCGTGCGGCCCGGCGAAGAGCACGGTGTGCTCCCCCACGATATCCCCGGCGCGCGCGCTGGAGACCGAAGCCTGGCGGCCGCCCGCCTTCACGGCGTCCAGGTAGCGCAGCGCCGTGCCCGACGGCGAGTCCTTCTTGAGCCGGTGATGGACCTCGCTGACGTGGACGTCGAAGCCCTCCAGCCTGGAGGCCATCAGCCGCGCGACGGCGAAGGTGAGGTTCACGGCGGGGCTCATGTTCGGCGAGACGAAGACCGGTATCTTCGAGGAGATGTCCCCGAGCCGGGCGAGGTGTTCCCGGGACAGGCCCGTGGTGCCGGTGACGAAAGGCACCCCGGCCGACGCGCAGGCCTCCGCGAAGGAGACCGCCCCCGCGGGCGAACTGAAGTCTATGGCCGCGCCGCAGCCTTTGAGGGCCTCCGGCGCGGCTTCGGGCCGGAGCGAGGTCCCGCCGGGAAGGGCGTCGAAGATCGGCCCGGGCTCCGCGCCTCGGCGCAGCGCCAGGCGCTCGCTTACTTTCAGGCCCATTCTGCCGAGCCCGCCGTTGACGGCTATCTTTATCTTCGCGTCTGTCATTCCGGAAGGTCAATTATATTCTTTAAAGTCCCCTCCTGTCCAAGCCCTCCGCCGCGTCCGCCGCCCCGGCTTTGCCTGTTTTTCCGGTTTTTTGCTATTCTAGGGCCGATGATATACGCGCTTTCGGCGGTCATAGCGGTACTGCTCGCCGCCGTGGGGTTCCTGCTGCGGAAGGTCTACGCGATGAGCCTGGAGAGCGCTCCCGCGGAGCCGCGCGGGAAAGGCTCCGGCCTCAAGGAGACCTGGAACAAGTTCGACGAGCTGCTCACCAGCCTGCTGACCATCCACGAGATAGGCGTGGTGAACGTCGGTTCCGTGAAGAAAGAGGATTTTTTCCAGGCCGTGCTCGACAGCGCCTGCGACCTGCTGCGCTCCCATCGCGGCTCGCTGATGGTCTACGACGAAGCCTCGCGCGAGCTCAAGATCGTGGCCTCGCGCGGCATCTCGCGGGAGATAATAGAAGGAACCCATATCCCTCCCGGCCAGGGCGTGGCCGGCCGCGCCTTCCAGACCGGCGAGACCATTTTCATCACCGATCCTTCCCAGAGCGACCAGTACAAGGACTTCATCGGCCACGAGGAACAGAAGGACCCGTTCATCGCGATGCCGCTCAAGGTGAAGGACAAGCCTTTCGGCGTGCTGAACCTGCATATCTCGCGCGAGAAAGGCGCCTTCACCGAGTACGACCTCAAGTTCCTGACGCTGCTGGCCGGCGAGTCGGCCGTGACGCTGGAGAACATCAAGCTCTACGAGAGCATAGAGAACTTCTACCTCGAGATGGTGCAGACGCTGGCCCGCGTCATCGACGCCAAGGACGCCTACACCGGCGACCACGCCGGCCGCGCGCGGGAGAAGGCCCGGCGCCTGGCCGAGGAACTGCGCATGCCCGAGCAGATGATCCGCTACGTCGAGTACGCGGCCCTGCTGCACGATATAGGCAAGATAGGCATCGACGGCGGCATCCTCGGCAAACCCGGCAGACTGACGCCGGAGGAGTACGCCGAGATAAAGAAGCATCCGGCCATCGGCTACCAGATCCTCTCTCCCATACAGTTCCTCGGCCCGGTCGCGCAGATGGTGCTCTACCACCAGGAATGGTTCAACGGCACCGGCTATCCCGAGGGCCTCAAGGGCGAGGAGATCCCGCTCGGCGCCCGCATAGTCTCGACCATAGACGCCTGGGACGCTATGATGAGCGACCGCCCCTACCGCAAGGCCCTCGGCCGCGAGAAAGCGGAGGACGAACTGCGCAAAGGCGCGGGCAGGCAGTTCGACCCCAGGGTGGTCGAGGCTTTCCTGCGGCTGGAAGAGCGCGACTGGAAAGGCGCGGACGACGGGAAAGCCTGAGGCCCCGGCCGTGCTCTACCTCGTACCCACCCCGATAGGCAATCTCAAGGATATAACGCTGCGCGCGCTGGAGGTCCTCAAAGAGGCCGACGCCGTCCTCTGCGAGGACACCCGCCGCACGCTGAACCTCCTCAACCACTTCGGCATAAAGAAGAAACTTCTCCGCTATAACGAGCACGACCCGCGCTCCGTCGAACAGGCCGTCTCGCTGGCCGCCTCGAACGCGAAGGCCGCGCTGGTGACCGACGGCGGCACCCCCTGCATTTCCGACCCGGGCTGGAAGCTCGCGGCCGCCGTGGCCGCGCGCGGCGGGCGCGTCGAGTCGCTGCCCGGGCCCTCGGCGGTGGCGTGCGCCGCCGCCGGCTCCGGCTTCCCCGTCGATTCCTTCGTCTTCCTCGGCTTCCTGCCGCGCCAGCGCGGCAAGGCGGTCAGGGCGCTGAGGCAGGCGCTGGGGCTGGGCCGGCCCGTCATAGTCTACGAATCCCCTTTCCGCATAAAGAAACTGATGGCTTTGGTCGCGGAGGAATTCCCGCGGACGGAGGCGGCGCTCGCCCGCGAGCTCAGCAAGGTCTACGAAGAATGGCTGCGCGGCGCTCCAGCCGAAGTACTGGCCGCGCTGGAGAAGAAAGGCCAGGTGAAGGGAGAACTCGTCCTGGTCCTGCGGCCGTCGGGCCGCGGCAAGGAAGAGCCGTTCCGCGTCCTTTTCGTCTGTACCGGCAATACCTGCCGCAGCGCGATGGCGGAGCATTACGCGCGCCGGCTCGCCGCGGAGGCGGATATCGACGTCGAATTCTCCTCCGCCGGGATCTCCGCCGCGCCCGGTTCCGCCATGCCTCCGGAGGCCCTGAAGGCGCTGGCCGCCGAGGGCGTCGAAGACCCGGGCCACGAATCCTCCCCGGCCGAAGAGGCCGCGGTGGACGCGGCCGACCTCGTGCTGGCCATGAGCGCGGCGCATAAGAGCGCGCTGCTGGCCGCCTTTCCCGGCGCGCGCAAGAAGACCTTCACCCTGTCGGAATACGCCGCGACCTTCGAAGGAGACCTGCCCGACCCCTATGGCGCGGGGCAGGCCGCCTACGACGCCGCTATGGCGATCCTCAAGAAAGCCCTGCCAGCCGTTCTCGAAAGAATAAAAAATAGTAAGATTTAGGGGACGCTGATTACTAAATGCCTAATTATCCACAAGAGGTTTTTTTCGGCTCGCGGACTGTTAATAATTAGGCATTTAGTAATCAGCGTCCCCAAACAAGGAGAAGACCATGTACGAAGAGATAAAGAAGAACGATCCCCAGCTTTACCACGCCGTAAAGGGAGAGGTCCTGCGCCAGCAGAACAACCTCGAACTCATCGCTTCCGAGAATTACACTTCGAAGGCCGTGCTCGAAGCGCTCGGTTCGGTGCTGACCAACAAGTACGCCGAAGGCTATCCCGGCAAGCGCTACTACGGCGGCTGCGAGCACGTGGACGTCGCCGAGAACCTCGCCATAGCCCGCGCCAAGAAGCTCTTCAAGGCCGAGCACGCCAATGTCCAGCCGCATTCCGGCACCCAGGCCAATATCGAGGCCTACCTCTCCCTGATCAAGCCCGGCGACACCGTGCTGGGCCTCAAGCTCGAGCACGGCGGCCACCTCAGCCACGGTCACCCGCTGAACTTCTCCGGCAAATACTTCAAGATCGTCTCCTTCGAGGTCAACCCGGAGACCGAGATGATCGATTACGACGAGATAGACAAGCTGGTGGAGAAGCACCGCCCGAAGCTGATCATGGCCGGCGCCTCCAATTATTCGCGCAAATGGGACTGGGCCCGCATAAAGAAGGCCGCCGACATCTGGAAGTCCTTCGTCGTCACCGACATCGCCCACTACGCCGGCCTGATAGCGGCGGGCATCTACCCGTCGCCGGTGGAGCACGCCGACATAGTCACCACTACGACGCATAAGACGCTGCGCGGCCCGCGCGGCGGCCTTATCCTCTCCAAAGGCTGCTACGCCAAGGCCGTGGACCGCACCACCTTCCCCGGCAACCAGGGCGGCCCGCTGATGCACGCCGTGGCCGCCAAGGCTGTCTGCTTCAAGGAGGCCCTGTCCCCTAAGTTCAAGGAGTACCAGACCCAGGTGCTGAAAAACTCGCGCAAGCTGGCCCGCGAACTGCAGGGCCGCGGTTACCGCATAGTGTCGGGCGGCACCGACTGCCACCTGATGAGCGTGGACCTGCGCGCCAAGAAAGTGACCGGCCGCGACGCCGAGATAGCGCTGGACAAGGCGGGGATAACGGTCAACAAGAACACCATCCCGTTCGACCCGCAGAAGCCGATGATCACCAGCGGCATCCGCGTCGGCACGCCGGCCGTCACCACCCGCGGCATGAAGGAGAAGCAGATGTCCCTCATCGCCGGCCTGGTGGACGAAGCCATACAGAAGCACGCCGACGACAAGGCGCTCAAGGGAATAAAGGAGCAGGTGAAGCAGCTCTGCTCCGGCTTCCCGATGTACCCCGGCTTCGAGTTGTAATTCCCGCCGGGACTAAAAGCGGAAGGGCCGCGCTCAAAGCGCGGCCCTTCTTCTTTTGCGCGGGAACGGCTTACGGGAGCACGGTGGCCAGGTCGGCGGGGGTCTGTATGTCGGCGAACTGTTCGCCCAGGAGCCCGCGCTTCTGGAAGTTGTTTATCACCATCTGCGGCATGGTCGCGCGGAAGTTGTAGACCATGTAGGGGATGGTCCACATCTTTATCTGCCGCTCCTTGGGCAGGACGCGGTTGAAGAGTATGACCAGGTTGTTCGTGCAATTGTTCTTTATCGTGTGGTAGAACTCGCCCTCGCGGTCCACGGCGGAGAGCGTCATGGCTTCGCGCAGCAGCCGGACCTTCTCGTCGTGCGCCAGGAGCACCGGGTAGGGGGCCAGGCGGAAACCCTCGTGGTGTATGGTGCGGGCGGCGTACTCCTCCCAGGTGGAAAGCGACCAGAGGATGCCGAATTTCCTGCCCAGCCCGGTCAGCGGGGAGAAGGACTGGTCCGTGCGGGTCCGGGCCTCTATGCTCAGCGCCAGCGCCATCGGCTCGTTGCCCTCGGCGTCGCGCAGCGCCCCTTTCTCGAAAGTGAAGACCAGGAAGGAGTGGGCGGCGAGGAACTCGGGAGGGAAGGGTTTCTTCACGAAGTAGACGTTCTTTATCTTCTCCGGGTCCATCGTCATGCTGGTCCAGTCGTAGGAGTCCTTTTCGGGCACCGCGGTCCTCATCGTGCGGACATTGCCCATCGTTATCTCATCGGACTTGTTCTCCAGCAGCAGCGCCTGGCGGCGGCGGGGCTGGTAGGGGGCCGGGACGACCTCGTCCGCGCCCGGGGTGTATTCTTCTATATCGCCGACTTTCAGTATCGAGAGATCGTCCGCCTGGCGGGCCTGGGCTTCCAGCCTCACCGTTTTGCCGTCGAATTTGCGGGCCTTCCTGTCGGAGAGGTCCAGCCTGAACAGGCGGCCGTCGAAAGTGTTTATGAAGACGCCGTCCTCGGTGCTGGTGACGACGCCCCGGAGCGTGTAATTGGCGCCCCAGCTCTTTTCGGAGGGAGCGGCCAGCCCGGGTACTTCCAGGCCGCTTATGCTCCCGGCGTCCAGGCCGGCGAGATCTTCGAAGGAATTCTGGGCCGCGGCGGGGGCCGCGAAGGCCGCTATCAGCAGGAAGGGGACGGTTTTGATCATATATATATGATAGCCGCCCGCGCGGCCGGACGTAACCGGCCAAGGTCCCGTCTTTTCGCGGCAATTTTCCCAGGGCGGGGTGGGCCTCTTGGGCCGGGCCCGGGGGCGCTTATGCCGGAGCCCTCCCATTTGGTAACATGGGCCTATGAGACGTACCCTGTCCGCTCTCCTGCTCTTTTGCTGCCTCTCTCCCCTCATCTCCTCCGCCGGTCCCGCGACCGACGTCAAAACCCTGCTCGACCGCGTGGACCGGCTATACCGCAGCGACCGCTCCCGCGCCGCCATGGAGATGGCCATAGTCACGCCCGAATGGAGCCGCACTTTGGTCATGGACTTCTGGACCGAGGGCCTCGACAAGACCTTTATCCGCGTCAGATCCCCGGCCCGCGACGCCGGCTCCGCCACGCTGCGCAAGGGCAATGAGATGTGGAACTACTTCCCCAAGATAAACAAGGTGATGAAGGTGCCGCCGTCCATGATGATGGGCTCCTGGATGGGCTCGGATTTTACCAACGACGACCTGGTCAAGGAGAGCACCCTCATAGACGACTATACCGGCGAGTTCTTTTCCCCTGAGAAGACCGACCCGGCGCTGTACTACATAAGGCTTAAACCGAAAAAAGAAACGGTGTCGCTCTGGGGGGCGATAGAGCTGGAGATCCGCAGGGACGACCTGCTGCCCGTGAACGAGCGCTACTACGACGAGAAGGGGCGCCTGCAGCGGACGATGGAATTCTCCGACATGGCCGAACTGGGCGGCCGGCGCATGCCGCGCGTCATGCGCATGGTCCCGGTCGCCAAGAAGGGCCATGTGACCACGATACGCTACCTCGACGCCGAATTCGATCTCGAACTGCCGGCCGACACTTTCACGCTGCGCAACCTGCAGCGCGTGAAGATGCGATGAAACTGATCTTCCGCATGGCGCTGCGCAATGTCTTCCGCAACAGGCGGAGGTCGCTGCTCACCGGCCTGATGATGGCCGGAGGCTACGCGCTGTTCGCGCTGACGCTGGGCATGTCCGAGGGGACCTACGGCTCCATCATCGACATGTTCACGCGCAGCCGCACCGGCCACGCGCAGGTGCGCGCGGCGGGCTACCTGGACAAGCCGTCGCTCTACAGGACGATAGACGACCCGGAGCGGGCCGGCCGCGTCCTGGACGGGCTTGACGCCGTGGAGGCCTGGGCCCCGCGCGTCTACGCCGCCTCGCTGGCCTTCGCCGGGAGCAAGACCGTCGGCGCGCAGGTCATGGGCCTCGACCCGGCGCGCGAGAGGCTCGCCACGCGCATAGCCACGCAGCTCTCTTCCGGCGTTTTCATCCCGGAGACCCCCTCGGCCGGCGTCGTCATAAGCGCGCGCCTGGCCTCGGCGCTGGCGATCGGCATAGGCGACGAGTTCTCGCTGATAGGGCAGGGGGCGGACGGCTCCATCGCCAACGATAATTTCAGGGTGGCCGGGGTCCTTTCGGCCTCCGAGTCGGCCTTCGACGGGCCCTGGTGCCTGATGCATATCGACAAGGCCAGGGAATTCATGGCTCTGGGCGGCCGCGCGCACGAGCTGGTGCTGGTCTTCACCGACTACAGGGAGGCCCGCGAGGACGCGGCGCGGGTCTCGGCCGCGCTGGCCGACCCGGGCCTGGACGTGCAGCCCTGGCAGGTGACGGAGAAAGAGTTCTACCAGGCCATGCTGCTCGATAAGAAGGGCGGCGATATCACGAACCTCATAATCATGGCGATAGTGGCGGTCGGGGTCCTGAACACGGTGCTGATGGCGGTGCTGGAGCGCACGCGGGAATACGGTGTGCTGAAAGCGATGGGCACCCGGCCCGCCGCCGTCTTCGGCCTCATCATGACCGAGGTCTTCCTGCTGGCGCTGATGTCGTCGGCCGCGGGGGCGCTGGCCGGCGCCGGCCTCAATCACTGGCTCTCGGTGTCGGGCATACCGATACCCGAGCCGATAAGCTACGGCGGCGTCAAATTCACCCATATGCTCTCGGCGGTGACCGCGGAGACCTTCACGCGGCCGTTGGCGACGGTCATAGCCGCCGCGCTGCTGGTGGGGGTCTTCCCCGCGATAAAGGCCGCGCGCGTGACGCCCGTGAAGGCGCTGGGGAGCAGATGAATTTCTATCTGAAAATGGCCTGGCGCAACAGCATGCGCAACAAGCGCAGGACCTTCCTGGCCTCGCTGGCCGTGGGGCTGGGCCTGGCCGCCCTTATCTTCACCGACGGGCTGACGATCGGCATGCTCGACGGGATAATCGACACCGCCACCGGCACCTTCATGGGGCAGGCGCAGATACACCGCAGGGGGTTCCGCGACGCGATGGACCCCGACCTGTTCGTCGAGGACGGCCCGGCCCTGCTCGGCCGGCTCGCGGCCGACCCGCTCGTGAAAGCCGCCGCGCCGCGCACCGTCTCCTTCGCGATGGTCGCCTCGCCGTCCAACTCGGGTTCGGTAATGCTCTACGGCCTGGACCCGGCGGCCGAGTCCGGAGTTTCGCGGCTGGCCCGCCTGGTCAAGGAAGGCGATTTCCTCGCCGGCGACGGCTACGCGATAGTCATAGGGGCGGCGCTGGCGGACACGCTGGAAGTCGGCCTGGGCGACAAGGTGGTCCTCACCGCCGCGTCGGCGGGCGGCGGCGACCTGGCCCAGGGCATGTTCCGCGTCGGCGGGATCATGCGTTCCGGCTCGCGGGCGATGGATTCGAACCTGGCCTTCGTGCGCATAGGAAAGGCCCGGGAGCTGTTCAACCTCGGTGAGAATTTTCACGAGCTGGTCTTCGCCTTCCACGACGTCAGGAACGCCGAGGACGCCTCGCTGCCGTTCTGGCGGGAGTACGGCGGCGCGGACAACCAGGCCGAGGGCTGGCCGGAGCTGGTGCCGGAACTGGCGGCCGCGCGCGGCATGTCCGCCTTCGGTATACTGATAACGGCGGTCATACTCTCGGGCATAGTGGCGCTGGGCGTGACCAATACTCTTTTCATGTCGCTCTACGAGCGGATGTTCGAGTTCGGCGTGCTGCGCGCGGTCGGGACGCGCCCGCTGCGCATGGCGCTGATAATAGTCGGGGAGGCCGCCGTGCTGGCCGTCATAAGCGCGGCCGCCGGCGTCTTCATCGGCTGGCTCTCTTCGTACCTGACGGCCGTTCACGGCCTGGACTATTCCGGCATCGATTACGCCGGCGTTACGATACTCGAGCCTCTGCGGCCCAAGTTCAGGGCCCTGCAGTTCTGGCTCTACCCCTCGGCTTTGCTCGTGTTCACGCTGCTGGTGAGCCTGTACCCGGCCGTCTACGCGGCCCGCATGAGCCCGGTGGAAGCGATGAGGAAAAGCCTGTAGGAAGGAAGATATGGAAAAAGACCTTGTCATAGAGACGAAGGGCGTTACCAGGACCTATATCACCGGCGAGGTGAAGGTCCACGCGCTCCACCCCGTGGACCTGGCGGTGAGGCGCGGCGAGTTCACCGCCGTGGCCGGCCCCAGCGGCTCGGGCAAGACCACGCTGCTCAACATCGTCAGCGGGCTGGACGTGCCGAGCTCCGGCAAAGTGAAGCTGGCCGGCCGCGAGATGAGCGCGATGAGCCAGGCCGAGCTGTCCGATTTCCGCCGCGACCATATCGGCTTCATCTTCCAGGCCTATAACCTCATTCCGGTGCTGACCGTGGAGGAGAACGTGGAGTACGTCATGCTGCTGCGCGGCGTGCCGGCGGGCGAGCGGGCGGCGCGCGTGAAGCGCATGCTCGACGAGGTCGGCCTCTCGGGCAAGAAAGGCCGCTTCCCGTCGCAGCTCTCGGGCGGCCAGCAGCAGCGCGTGGCCATAGCCCGGGCCATGGTCTCGGAGCCGGACATCATACTGGCCGACGAGCCGACGGCTAACCTGGACTCGGCCACCGGCTCGGCGCTGATGGACATGATGAGGGACCTCAACGAGAAGCGCGGCATGACCTTCCTTTTCTCGACGCATGACAGGATGATAATGGAGAAGTCGACGAGGCTGGTGACGCTCAAGGACGGCCGCATCGACTCGGACACGAGAAAATAATGGAACTTATAAGGCCGGCCAAGGGGACAGGGGCGCAAAAACGGGGTCTCGCACACCGTGCTCGCCCCTCCCACTCTCGCCGCTCGCGCTCGCCTCGCGCCTCCGCCCCGCAGGACAGCGATTCCACCGGTAAGCTGCGGCGCGGGCTCCGTAAGCTCGCGGCTCCGGAGGGTTTTGCCGCCCCTGTCCCCTCGTCCGTCCTCTGTCTCCTCATTTTCCTGTCTTCAGTCGCCGCGGCGGCGCCGGTCGCGCTGAAGGGGTATCTCAAGACCTACCTCTATTCCGTCGAGCCGGCCGCGGTGCGCGGCTGGCCGGCCCCGCAGGCCGACGGCGCCTACGCCGCCGGCGAGAACAAGCTCCGCCTCAAAGCCTACTGGGACGGCGGCCGCCTCAAGGCCGAGGGCGCCTATGAGCTGATCTTCACGGCGCGGCACCCGGAACTGGCCGCCGCCCGGCCGCTGACCGCCGGCTACGGCTACCGGACCGGCGATACCGCGGCCCTCCTTTCGGGCCGCCCCGGCGATCCGTCGGTCCTTATACAGAACCTGGACCGGGCCTTCATCACCTGGTCGCCGCCGGCTTTCGACCTGTACGCCGGCCGCCAGCCGCTGGCCTTCGGCTCCGGCCGGGCCGTGAATCCCACCGACATACTCGCGCCCTACCCCTACGGCACGATAGACACCGAAGAGCGGCGGGGCGTGGACGCGCTCCGCCTGAAGGTCCCGGCCGGCGAGATGGGGGAGCTGGACGCGGGCTGGCTGCCGGGTTCGGACTGGTCGCCGGCCGGCGCCGCCGGCTTCCTGCGCGCCCGCGGGATAGCGGCGGGAGCGGACATAAAGCTCATTTCGGCCGTATTCAGGGAGAACCTGATGGCAGGGGCGGATATCGAGCGGCACCTCGGCGGGGCCATGCTCCGGGCCGAGGCCGCCCAGGTCTGGGCCGGCTCCTTCGGGGACAGGGAGTCCCGGGACGACTTTTTCCGGCTGACCGCCGGGGCGGAATATAACTTCCAGCTGCTGGACGGGACCGACGCCTGGCTTGAGTACCATTATAACGGCGCCGGGGCGGGAGAGCCCGCCGGCTATACGGCTCTGGCCGGCCGTACGGCCTACAGGGAGGCCAATGTCTACCTGCTAGGCCGCCATTACCTGGCGGCCGGCGCCGGCGCCGCCCTTTCCCCCCTGGTCTATGCCGGGGCCGGCGTCCTGGTAAATCTGGACGACCGCTCCTTTTACGCTACCCCATCGGTGGAATGGAACGCCGCCGACGACCTCTATGCGGCGGCCGGCGTCCTGTTGCCCTCCGGTCCCCATGCCCGGTTCGACGGTTCGGCCGCCGTTCCGGCCTCCGAGTTCGGCCTTTCGGACAGGTCGCTGTACGCCTCCATCAGGCTCTATTTCTAGAAAAAATCGCTCCAAGCCCCCCCTTTTTTATTATAAAATATACATATATACGGCTTGGCGGGCCCGGTACGCCGCAGCCGCGGGATTTTTGCACCTTTGGGAGACTGGATGGCTATGAAAACACTGGCGGAAATAGGCGTTATAGGCGGAACCGGCCTTTACGCCATGCAGGAACTGAAGATCCTAAGGGAAATAAAGGTCAAAACCCCCTTCGGCGACCCCTCGGACAAGATTATACTGGGCGTCATTTCGGGCGTAAAGGTCGCCTTCCTCCCCCGCCACGGCCGTAAACACCATCTCCTGCCGGGCGAGATAAACCAGCGGGCCAATATGTGGGCCCTCAAGTCCATAGGCGTGAAGACCATAATCTCGGTCAGCGCCGTGGGTTCGCTGCGCCAGGAACTGCCCCCCACCCATTTCGTCTTCCCCGACCAGTTCGTGGACCAGACCAAGGGCCGCCCTTCCACCTTCTTCGGGGCCGGGATAGTCGGCCATGTCCCGCTGGCCGAGCCTTTCTGCATGGCCGTTTCGGACATGATGTACAAAGAGGCCGTGAAGCTGGGCATCAAGGCCCATAAGGGCGGCACCTACTGCTGCATGGAAGGCCCCGGTTTCTCCACCAAGGCGGAATCCAATTTCCACCGCAAGATGGGCTATTCGGTCATCGGCATGACCATGGCCACCGAGGCCAAGCTGGCCCGCGAGGCCGGCTTCCATTACGCCCCCGTCTCGCTGGTGACGGACTACGACTGCTGGAAGGAAGGCGAGGAAGTGGACCAGCACCAGGTCTCGGTCACCATGACCAAGAACATCGGCAATATCCGCCGGCTGCTGGTGAAGGCGCTGCCGCTGGTCGCCAAAGCGGGCTGCCGGAACCACTGCCCGGAGTTCATAAAGGGCTCGCTCCTGACGCACAGGGAGAACTTCCCCCCCAAGACCTACGGGAAGCTGAAACTGATACTGGAGGGCTGATATGGCCAGGAAAATATCCAGAAGAACGAAGCGGCGCTCCTCCGGGGGCGCCGGCGCCATGCGCCGCAGGCTGGTGGAGGCCGCTAAAGCGGCCCAGAAGAAGGCCTACTGCCCCTACTCCCGCTATCCCGTAGGCGCCGCGGTCCTGGCCGAGTCCGGCCGGATCTATTCCGGCTGCAACGTGGAGAACGCCTCTTTCGGTCTTTCCATCTGCGCCGAGCGCACCGCCATCTTCAACGCCGTCATGCACGGCGAGAAGAAGATAAAGGCCGTCTGCGTGGCGGCCAAGTCGGCCACGCCCTGCGGCGCCTGCCGCCAGGTGATAGTCGAGTTCGCCGCCAGGGACGCCGAGATGATCTGCGTGGACTGGCAGCCGCAGGAAAAGAAGGAAAAAGTGACCTGCATGAAGGTCTCGCGCATGATGTACAAGCCTTTCGACCCGTCCGAAGCGGGGCTTTGAATTTCTGGAGGTGACATGGATATCAAGACTCTCGGAAAGCTGACCAAGTGGATGGAGACCACCGACCTGGAGGAGATAACCTGGAAGGGCAACGGGGAGAAGATCAGCCTCAAGATCAACAACTACCCCCAGCAGGGCCAGATGCTGCCCGGCTCCTCCCTGGTCGCCGTCAATTCCCCCTCCATCGGCGTCTTCCGTTTCGCCCCGGCCGGCAAGAGCAACCTGGTCAAGGAAGGTTCCCCCGTCAAAAAGGGCCAGGAACTCGGCGTGGTGGAGGTCGGCAAGGAATACAAGCCGGTCCTCTCCCCGGAGAACGGCTCGGTCAAGATCCTGTCGGTCGAGGACGGCAAGACCGTAGAATACGGCCAGCCCCTTTTCTTCATCGAGCCGAGGTGAGGCCGGGGTCCGATGTCTCTTAAGTACTCGCACATCAAGTGCTCTAAATGCGGCCACGAGCTGGGGACGCCCGAGCAGGCCTGTCCCAAGTGCGGCGGTCCCGTTCAGAAGGTGTGCGGTTCCTGCGGTTTCCTGAGCTCCGCGGACAAGAAATACTGCGACAGCTGCGGCACGATGCTGGAGTTCCGGCCGTCCGTCGGGCCCAGCATCTCGGGACGCACCGTGGTCTTCGAGTCGATAGGGGATACCGTGAATTCCCGTTCTTTCACGCTCCCCAAAGTGGAGCCCAAGGCCGGCCCCGGCCCCGGGCCGGAACAGCCCCGGTCCGGGCCGGCTTCCAAGGAGGGGGAAGCTCCCCCGCCCCAGGGGCCGCGGCCTTCCGGGCCGGACGAAAAGACGCCGGCCTCGCCTTCGCCGCGCGCTTCCGGCCGGTCGCAGAAGCCCGCGCCTGCTTCCAAGCGTTCCGCGAAAAAGCTGAGCATCTTCAGTCCGAAGATGCTGGTCTTCTACCTGCTGCTCGCCGTGGCCCTCGTCGGCCTCGCCTCGCTTTTTCTCGCCCCCCACATCCCCCGGATAAAACTGCTTCTCACGGCCCGCCGCTATCTCTCCGCCCTGTCCGGCGGCGATTATGACGCCGCTTACAAGTTCCTGTCGGCCAGTTCCAGGGAGAGTTGTCCTTTCGAGGACTATGTCCGGAACAACAGGGAATACGATACGAGGGTCGGCGGCTGGGAGTTCGACGCGCCCGAGATCTTCATGCACGAGGAGCGCGCGGCGGTGATAAAGTACCGCCTGAAAGAGGGGACCGGGACCTGGAAGGACGACTATATTTCCTTCGTCGCCGAGAAAGGCGGCTGGGCCCGGCCGTATATCTGGAATTTTTTCGGCCCCATCGACGAGGCCATAGAAAAAGGCGAGTTCGCGCAGGCCCTGTCGCTGGCCCGCCGTCTCGCCGAGACCGACCCGGTGGACCCGCGCACCTCCGGTTATCTGTGTTCCGCCCAGTTCTTCATGAAGAAGTACGAGCAGGCCGCCGTCTCGTGCGCCCGGACGGTGGAGGCCTCGCGCTTCTATCCCGTCGGCTTCTCCCCCGACGAGGTGTTCTGGTACATGTTCTATCACGCCGACAGCCTCCGGTTCCTCGGGCGCTTCAGGGAGGCCCTGGACATTTACGGCGCCCTGCTGGTCAAGAAAGAGCTGACGCCCAAGGAGCAGTGCCCCCTTCATATGGGCCGGGCCGACGCCTTCGTCCGTCTGGGGGACCATGCCGCCGGCAAGGACGCCGCGGAGACCGCGCAGCTCTATTGTCTCGGCGGCATAGACGCCGTCGAGGCCGAGAAGCGGCTGCGCTTCATAACCGGCAAAGCGCTGGACGAGGCCGTGGCCTATCTCAAGAATTCCCGGCCCAGGGACGGCGGCCCGACGCTGGAGCAGGCCCGCGCGGCCGAGCTTTCGCTCATGAGGGCGAGAGGCATACGTCCCCTGCCCCGGGACACCTGGCTGGCCGAACACGCCGGCGGTCCGGAGTACCGCGTGATGATGAGGGAGGAGCTGCCGGCGGGCCGGGGCCGGCGGCCGCAGATAAAGAACCTTCACGTGTTCAAGGTGAACTTGTGGACGGGGGCGGTCACGGCCGAGCAGCCCCCGCCGATGGAGATGAAATGAGCCTTTTCAGGAAAGTGCTTATCGCCAACCGCGGAGAGATAGCCGTACGCGTGATGCGTACGCTGCGCGAGATGGGCATAAGATCGGTGGCCGTCTATTCCGAGGCCGACCGCGCGTCGATGCACGTGCGCGAGGCCGACGAGGCCGTCTGCATAGGCCCCGGCCCCAGCCGCGAGAGCTACCTGAACATGCAGGCCGTCCTCGCGGCCGCCAGGCTCACCGGCGCCGAGGCGGTGCACCCCGGCTACGGCTTCCTCAGCGAGAACGCGGAGTTCTCCCGGGCCTGCGCCAAGGCCGGCATAGCCTTCATCGGCCCTTCGGCCGATTCGATAGACCAGCTGGGCCACAAGGCCATGGCCCGCAGGATAGCCGTCAAGGGCGGCGTGCCGGTCACCCCCGGCACGAAAGGCTGCGTGGAGAAGGGGGCCTGGGTCAAGGAGGCCGCGGCCATCGGCTACCCGGTGATGATAAAGGCGGCCGCCGGCGGCGGCGGCAAGGGGATACGCATCGTGCGCGAGGAGTCGCAGCTCAGGCACGAGGCCGAGATGGCCAGTTCCGAGGCGCAGGCCGCCTTCGGCAACGGGGAGATCTATTTCGAGAAGTTCATCGACTGTCCGCGGCACGTCGAGGTGCAGTTCGCGCGCGATTCGCACGGCAACGCCGTCGCCTTTCCCGAGCGCGACTGCAGCGTGCAGCGCCGCCACCAGAAACTGATAGAGGAATCGCCCTCGCCCGCGGTGGACAAGGCCCTGCGCGCCAGGCTGGCGGAGGCCGCGATAAGGCTGGCCAACACGGCGCAATACGTCGGCGTCGGCACGGTCGAGTTCCTGATGGACAAGGACCGCAACTTCTACTTCATGGAGGTGAACACCCGCCTCCAGGTAGAGCACCCGGTCACCGAGTACATAACCCGCACCGACCTGGTGAAGGAACAGATCCTGATCGCCGCCGGCGAGAAGATCTCGATCTCCCCTTCGCGCGCGCTCAACTTCGAGGGTCACTCGATAGAGCACCGCATCAACGCCGAGGACTTCAGCCGCAATTTCGCTCCCACGGTGGGCCGCGTCGAGGAGTGGTCGGTGCCCGGAGGGCCCGGCGTACGGCTCGACACCCATATCTACCAGGGCTACCAGCTGCCCATCTATTACGACAGCATGCTGGCCAAGCTCATAATCTGGGCGCCCGACCGCAAACAGGCCATCGCCCGTTCCAGGCGCGCGCTGGGCGAGTTCCGCGTCAGCGGCGTCAGCACCACCGTCGACGTGCACAAACTGGTGCTGGACCACCCGGACTTCGCGTCAGGCAGCGTGGATACCGGTTTCATGGCCAGGATGCTGGAGCCCAAGGTCCCGGCCGGCTCCGCCGCGGCGAAATAGATGAACACCGCGGGCAAACTGAAGAACCTCGAAAAGGCCCTCGCTTGGCGCCGCGCGCAGGCCCGCGCCGGCAGGAAAGTGGTCTTCACCAACGGCTGTTTCGACATCCTCCACGCCGGCCACGTCGCCCTGCTGGAGCGCGCCCGCTCGCTGGGCGGCGCGCTGGTACTGGGCCTCAATTCCGACGCCTCGGTGCGCCGGCTCAAAGGTCCGGCGCGGCCCGTTAACAAGCTGGCCGACAGGGCGCGCGTGCTCTGCGCGCTGGCCTGCGTGGACGCGGTGGTCCCTTTCGGAGAGGACACGCCCGCGGAGACCCTGAAAGTCCTGCGGCCGGACATCCTGGTCAAGGGCGCCGACTACGGCCGTTCGGAGATAATAGGCCGGGAATACGCCGCCCGCACCGTGCGCGTGCCGCTGCTCAAAGGCCGCTCGACCACGGGCCTTATAAAGAGGCTCAAATAGCGTTCTTTCATTGGTAAGGCGGCCGGTCAATTTAATACAATTTCTACTCAAATCCGCGAGGTAACAATGACGGACATCTTCGAAAAGTGCCGGAAATTCGATATAGTCGACCAGCTCAAGGCCGCCGGCATCTACCCCTATTTCAAGGAGCTCGAGAGCGAGCAGGCGCCCGAAGTGAGCATCGAAGGCCGCCGGTTCATCATGTTCGGCTCCAATAATTACCTCGGCCTGGCCAACGACCCGCGGATGAAGAAGGCCGCCGTGGAAGCGGTGGAGAAATACGGCACGGGCGTGGCGGGTTCCCGCTTCCTCAACGGCAATACCGTCATGCACGCCGCGCTGGAGCGCAAGCTTGCCGCCTTCAAGGGCCGCGAGGCCGCCCTGGTCTACGCCACCGGCTATCAGATGAACCTGGGGGTGGTTTCGGCCCTGGTCGGAAAAGGCGATGTCGTCGTCATAGACAAGCTCGACCACGCCAGCATACTCGACGGCTGCAAGCTCAGCAACGGCGAGGTGCGCCGCTTCAAGCATAATTCCCCCGCAGACCTGGACCGGGTCCTGGCCGATATCGGCCCCAAGCCGGGCAAGCTGGTCATAGTGGACGGCGTCTTCTCGATGGAAGGGGACATCTGCCCCGTGCCAGAGATCGTCAGGGTCGCCAAGAAGCACGGCGCCCGCGTGATAGTGGACGACGCGCACGCCACCGGCGTTCTGGGCAAGGGCGGCCGCGGCACCTGCGAGCATTTCGGCCTGGGCCACGGCGAGGTGGACCTGGTCGTAGGCACCTGCTCCAAGTCCTTCGCCTCGGTCGGCGGTTTCGTCGTCGGAGACGAGAGGGTCATCAATTACATACAGCACGTGTCCCGCTCCATGATCTTCTCGGCCGCGCTCCCGCCCGCCTCGGTCGCCTCGATATCGCGGGCCATAGACATCATCGAGTCGGAACCCGAGCGGATAAAGAAACTCTGGGATAATTCCAATTACCTGCTCAAGCGGTTCAAGGAGCTCGGCTTCAACACCGGCGAAACGCAGACCCCGATCATCCCCATAATCATCGGCGACGACACCCTGACTTTCTCCATGTGGAAAGCGCTCTACGAGGCCGGCCTGTTCACCACCCCGGTGGTCAGCCCGGCCGTGCCGCCCAAGCGCTCGCTGCTGCGCGTGGTGGTCTCCGCCACGCATACCCGCGAGCATCTTGACCGCGCTCTCAATATCCTCGAGGACTGCGCCCGGAAAGTCCTCAACGGCCGTCACGCCGCGGCCAAGTAAGTTTTAATGCCCCTTACCCTGCAGGTAATAGACGACGGCCGCCTGGCCGAGTTCGTGGATTTCCCTTTCCGCCTTTTCCGCGGCCATCCTTACTGGGTGGGCGACCTGAAGAAGGACACCTCCCGGCTTCTGGGGCCCGGACACCCGTTCTGGGACCACGCCGAGCGGCGGCTTTTCATGGCCTTCCGGGACGGCGTTCCCGTGGGCAGGATAGCCGCCATACTCAACCGCGCCCATAACGACTTCCACGACGAGCGCTGCGGCTTTTTCGGTTTTTTCGACTGCCAGGACGACCTGGCCGCCTCGCGGCTCCTCTTCTCCGGGGCCGCCTCCTGGCTGGCGACCAAGGGGATGGCGTTCGTCCGGGGGCCTGTGAACCCCTCGACCAACGAGACCTGCGGCATGCTCTGCGAGGGTTTCGACTTCCCCCCGGCGATAATGACCCCGTACAATCCGCCCTATTACCTGAGGCTGGTGGAGGACGCCGGTTTCGCCAGGGAGAAGGACCTGCTGGCCTGGAAGCGCCCCTCGGCGCCGGACCTGCCGCGGCGCTTCGAGAAGATAGTGGACCGCGTCCTGCGCGACGGCCGGGTGCAACTGGAGTTCGTGGACGTAAAACGGATAGACGAGGCGCTGGCCGACCTGAAGGACATCTACAATTCCGCCTGGGGGAAGAACTGGGGCTTCGTGCCGATGACCGGCGACGAGATCGACGAGCTGGCGCGGGGACTCAGGTCCCTGCTCAAGCCGGATTACCTTTTCTTCGCGACGGTCGAAGGCCGGCCCGCGGCCTTCTGCCTGATACTGCCCGATTTCAACGTGCCGCTGAAGGCCGCCCGGGGCACGCTGTCCAACCCTCTGACGCTGCCCGGCTTTCTGCTGGGGATGCTCAGGATAAAGGCGGGCCGTCTGGTGGCGCTCGGCGTAAAGAACGAATTCCGCAACAAAGGCCTCGAGATGCTGCTGATAAAGCAGGCCATACTCTCCTCGCGCAAGGTCGGCTGGGAGTACGGCGAACTGTCCTGGACGCTCGAGGACAACGAGAAGATCAACTCGATCATCGAGATGGTCGGCGGCAGGGTGTACCGCAGGCACCGGATCTACCGGAAGCTCCTGTGAGCGCCGCGCGGCCGTCGTCCCGGCAGGATATGGAAAAGAAACTGCTGCTCATAGAGGAAGAGGCGCATGTCGCCGCGCGCCTGGAGGAACTCTTCGGCGCGTTCCCCGAGCTCGCGGTCAGCCGCGCCGGCGGCGCCGAGGAGGCGCGCCTCCTGCTGGCGGACGATCCCTACGATATCGTGGTGACCGACATTTACGTGCGCGGGGCCTCCGGGCTGGAACTGACCAGCCGCGCGCTCAAGACCAACCCCAAGTGCTGCGTGATAGTGATAAGCGGCGTGGACAACGAGGACCTCGCGAAGAAGGCCGTCGCCGAGGGCGCCTACGACTATGTCATCAAGCCGCCCGGCCTCGACAAGCTCTCCAGCCTGCTCAAACTCTACCTGAAGTTCAACCGATAGAGGACCGTCAGCCGGGGGGATGACGTCGGCCCGCCCCGGAAGGGTCCGGTCCGCGCAGCGTCCTTATCTTCAGTTCCGTATTTTCCGAAGGCTCCAGCTCCATGACTTTTTGCAGATAGTCCGCCGCCCTGCGCGGTTCGCCCTTCTTTTCGGCGATCTCGGCCAGGCGCGCCCAGGCGGCTGCGTTCCGCGGGTCCGCGCGGGCGACCTCCCGGACCTTCGCTTCTTCTTCGGCGAGAAGTTCCAGGGCGATCTTCCTGTTGTCGGAGGAGATCTTCGCTCGCCACAGGTATGTCGCGATCGATCCCAGGAGGATGGCGGCGAACGCCAGTTTTACCGGGGCCAGCCTGCCGGTGAAGAGGCCTATGACCGCGAAGGCGGCGGCGACGGTGAGGACGACCCCGGCGATATACACCGCGTCCAGGGATATATCGGCGTTCCCTTTGCGCCCGCCGGACTTTATGAACCAGTCCAGGACATAGAGGCCCGCTACGAAGAAGGCGGCCAGCAGGGCCCCGTAAAAGAGGAATGAAAGCATCTCAGCGCCCCGCGGGCCTCCCGGCCGGCGCCGTTACCAGTATCTGCTTGGAGCTGGAGGGGCCGAACGGGCGATGCTTGAAGTCGCCGTACTTGGCCAGTACCTCGAAACCGTTGTAGCGCAGCAGGGAGTCGAGCTCCAGCGGGAAGAAGCAGCGCATCCGCAGGCGTTTCGAATCTATTTTCCTCCCCCGCTTGGAGTAATGCCAGACCACGGCGGTGCTCTGGAGATGCCGGTCGTAGAAATACTGCTCGTTTATCAGGATCTCCCCTTTCCCTTCGGGGTCTTCGTAGCAGCCTATCGGTATGAGTTCCTCGCTGTCGCGCGAGAGGTGGCGCGGGTCCGGGTTGAAGACGTCGAAGGCGAACTTTCCGCCGGGCGCGAGATGCGCTTTCACGGACGAGAAGAAGGCCTCCAGGTCCTCTATGGAGTGTATGTGCTGCATCGAGTTGTAGGCGATGAAGATCAGCTTGAACTTCTTCTTCAGGCGGAATTTCCTGGCGTCGCCGCGGATGAAGTCCATCTTCAGGCCGGCCGCCTCCGCTTTGGCGCGGGCCCGTTCCAGCATGGGCGCGGACACGTCGAGGCCGGTGATGTCCATGCCGGCTTTCCGGAGCGGTATGGCGAGCCGGCCGGTGCCGCAGGCCAGTTCCAGGACGGGCCCGCGGGCGGCCTTGGCTAGTGCCAGGTAATGTTTCTCGTCGCCGGGGTCGGCGAGGTTGTCGCTGTCGTAGTGGAGGCCGCTCCAGTAGACCTGGGTGCCGTCGGGTATGGAGTGCTTCGTTTTTTTCATATGGAATAACTATCGGGGTCCTGTCGGCGGTTCGCTTCGAAAAAACAGCGTCGCGCACACCGTGCGCGCGCTTCCCGCTCTCGCCGCGAGCGCTCGTCCGCGCCTCCGCTCCCTCAGGATAGTGATTCCACCGGCTAGCTGCGGCGCGAACTCCGTAAGCTCGCGGCTCCGAAGGGTTTTTCTCCGCGAATCCGCCGCCACCCCCATTGTCTCCTTATCGAAAGAACTCAATCCAGTTTGAGGCCGGTGCGGGCGACGCGGGCCTCTAAGGCCGCCAGTTTCTCCGGCGTGCCGATATCGGCCCAGTAGGTGCCGTCGGCGCGGAAAGGGCGTATCCGCTCGCCTATTTTGGCCAGCCGCAGGTAGGCGTCCGTCATGGAGAAGACGCCTTCCTCGGTCAGTTTGGCGAAGATGGCGGGCGAGACCACGTGCACGCCGCTGAAGGCCAGCGCGTCGGCCTTGCAGGGCTTGTGCGCCCAGCGGGTCTCCTCCTTGCCGCGCCAGCCGCGCAGGCGGCCCTCGTTGTCGAAAAGGAACTTGCGCGTCGTCGGGCGGTCCATGACGGCCAGCGTGGCCAGCGCGCCGCTGCCCAGGTGCGCCTGGTACATGGCCCGCAGGTCCATCTCGGTATAGACGTCGGCGTTGTGGACGAAGAAGGGCTCGGCGCCGTCGAGCAGGGGCGCGGCGTGCTTGAGGCCGCCGCCGGTCTCGAGCGGTCTTTCCCGCTCATAGGAAAAGGAGACCTTCGCGCCGAAATTGCCGTTGGCGCGCAGGAACTCCTCTATCTGCTCCGGGAAATGATGCAGGTTGACGACGAACTCGTCCGCGCCGGCGGCTGTCAGCCGCCGCATTATTATCTCAAGCAGGGTCTTCCCCCCCGCGGTTATGAGGGCCTTGGGTTTCGAGTCGGTCAGCGGGCGCAGCCGCGTGCCCAGACCGGCCGCCAGGATGAAAGCCTTCATTTGTCCGCCGCCGTCCCGCCGGTCGGTTTGCGCTCCAGCTCCCGGTGATTGAGCTCGGTCTCGGCCTTGCCGGTCGCTTTAAGATGCTCGGCCAGCCGCTCGGCGCACCAGACGGAGCGGTGGCGGCCGCCGGTGCAGCCGAACGAGATCATCAGGTCGGTGAAGTTGCGCGCGCGGTAATTGTCTATCGCGGCGTCGACCAGCGCGAAGACGTGCGAGAGGAACTCCTTCGCCTCGGGCAGGCCCTCGATGTACTCGCGCACCGGCTTGTCCATGCCGGTCAGCGGCATGTAGCGCTCCTCGCGGCCGGGGTTCGGGAGGCAGCGGCAGTCGAAGACGAAGCCTCCGCCGTGGCCCTTCTCGTCGCCGGGCACGCCGTTGCGGTAGGAGAAGCTCATGATGCGCGCGGTCAGGCCCAGTTTCGGCTTGCCGAACTGGCGCAGGTAGGAGGAATTGGTCATCGCCTTGAAGATGCGGGTGAGTTCCGGCACTTTGACCGGCAGGTCGGCTTTGCGCTGCAGCCATTCCAGGTTCTTGACGGCGTAGGGCACGCTCTGCAGGAAATGCTCCTTGCGCTCGTAGAAGCCGCGCAGGCCGTAGGCGCCCAGCGCCTGCATGATGCGGACATAGACGAAGCCGTAGAAATGGCGCATGAACTTCTCTCTGTCCATTTTCGAGACTTCCATGGCCCTGTCGATGTAATGGTCGAGCAGCTCCTGGCGGACCTTCGGGGGGATGTCGGCCTTGGCGTCGTAGAGCAGCGAGGCGATATCGTAGTGAGGCGGCCCTTTGCGGCCCCCCTGGTAGTCGATGAACCAGGCCCCGCCGTCGCGCAGCATTATGTTGCGCGACTGGAAGTCGCGGTAGAGGAAGCCGTCGTGGCCGGCCTCGAGCAGGAAATCGGTGAAGGCCTTGAAATCGTCCTCCAGCTTCTGCTCGTTGAACGGGACCTTGGAGAGCCGCAGGAAGTAATACTTGAAATAGTTGAGGTCCCACATTATCGACTGGCGGTCGAAGACGCCGCGGGGATGGCAGAGTTTATAATCGAGCCCCTTGTTGGCCTTGAACTGGAACCTGGGCAGCCAGTCGAGCGCCTTCTTGTATTCCGTCTTCACGCTCTCGGGAAAGGCGGCGCCGTTCCGTTCTTTCTGCAGGAAGCCGAAAAGGGTGGTGTCTCCCAGGTCCTCTTCCAGGTAGACGCCGTTGGCGGGGTCCGCGGCGTAGATCTCGGGCACCGGGAAGCCTTCCTTTCGGAAGTGCCGCGAGAATCCCAGGAAGGCGGCGTTCTCCAGTTTGTCGGGGCCGATGGCGCCGATGACCGAACGGCCGGCGGAACGCAGGCGGATTAGGGTGCGGGCCGAGCCGTCGCCCTTGAGCGGTTCCGCGGTTTCCGGCTCGAGGCCGAAGGTCTTCTTGTACAGCGTCCGGAGGTTCTGCTCCGAGATCGCCGCCAGGGTCTCTCTTTTTTCGGTCCCAGTCTGTTCCGCCATATTCGCCTCCGATAAGCCGCACTTGTCCTCGCCTTGCGGGGATAGCGGCTTTCTCCGGCCAGTCACGCATAGCCCGCATAGCGGGATTGCGCGACCCCACCTCGGCGATTCCGCTTACGCGGGGAATCGCCTGCGGCCTTGCGGACCTGCACCGCAGGTCCTCACCTCGCCGGTTCCGCTTACGCAGGGAACCGGCTCCGGCCTTGCGGCCCGCACGCGGCTTCCACCGGAAGCCGCTCCATGGGGCGGGCCTCACCTTCCTCTGATTTTTTCAATGGAAAGTATACTTAAAATCGGGCCCGCGGTGGCGTCCCGGGTCGGCGCCTCCTTTCCGGTTCCGGCGCGGGCCGCGGGCCTCCCCCTATTGACTATCGTCAATAAATTTCCTTAAATTCCATCTTAGGCGCTATGACGAACATCATGAAACCTATGATAAAGATCGCAGGTTTTGTCCTGTCGGTCTCCTTCTTCTGCCAGTCCCCCGCCGCCGCGGCGCCTTGCGGGCCGGACTTCTTCGACAACCCGCGGGGCTGCGAACTGACGCTGCCCGAAAAGTGCGGTCCCGCCGACCCGCCTGCCGCGCTGCCTTCGGAAAGCGCCGCGCCCGTGGTCGTCACCGTGGCCGGCCTGCGTTTCGACGAGATAGGCCCCGGGAAACTGGAACTGGGTTTTATACTTAGGATAATCCGCCGCTTCTTTCCCGGCAAGTCCCTGGACGAGGCCCTCCTGGCCGGCGAGGTCGAGGCTTTCAACACGGAACATTTCATGCTCGACGCCGGGGAGGAGCCGCTCTCGGAGAGGATAAAACTGCCGGACGATTACCTGGAGCAGCGGATACGCGAGTATCCCGGCTGCGCCGCGGCCGGGGTCACGGTGGTCCCTTTCCAGTGGTCGCGCGATCCGGACGACACGGACCAGGTCGTTCCCGTTTTCATGGAAAGGCTGGCCGCCGTGCACGCCGAATACGGCGGCCGGCGCCCCATATACATACTGGCGCACAGCTGGGGCAGCATGCTCATGCACGAAACGCTGCACCGTCTTTCCAGGACCCGCCCCGACATCGTTATCGACCGGCTGATAACGACGGGGTCGCCGCTGGTCCCTTCCAATCCCGTTGTCGCCCTTTTCATAAAGATAGGCATAAAGAAAGAGGACCTGGAGAAGAAGGCCTCCCATCCCGCCAATGTCCTGCAGTGGCGCAATATCTGGTCCGGCCGCGATCCCTACTCGAACGAGATAAGACCGGCGGACATCAATGTGCGGGTGGACGGCGGCGTGGAGAACGTGGAGCCGACCCTCATCGACCTCATCCTGCACAACAAACCGCTGCGCAAAGAGGCCAAGAAGGACCTCTGGCGCATACGCGACATAAAGAAATGGCATTTCTCCTATCTCGGCGACTTCTCCACGGTGCTGAAGTCGATAGAGAAGGAGATCTCTATCCGCGTGTTCGAACCGTACGTGGCCGTGCCGATAGTGGACCCGGCGGCCAAGAACTAGGTCCGCCCGCGGCCGTGAAAAAGCCCCGCGAGGGGCTTTTTTATTTTCCGGGCCGCCGCCGATAATTTATATACTTACCCCATGGAACTGACCAAAATAGAGGCCTGGCTTAAAGAGAAAGGGGAGCCGCATTTCCGCGCCAAGCAGATACGCGAGGCTTTCTATAAGAAGTTCGCGCCGGGTTTCGACGCCATCACGGCGCTGCCCGCCCCGCTGCGCGGGGAACTGGCCCGCCGGTTCCGCCCGCTTTCTCTCGTGCCGGAGCAGGTGCTGGTCTCGGCGGCCGGCGACGCGGTCAAGGCCTCGTTCCGCCTCAGGGACGGCGAGGTGGTCGAGTCCGTGCTGCTGAACCTGGCCGCGGAGAAATGGACGGTCTGCGTTTCCACGCAGGTCGGCTGCGGCGTGCGCTGTCCCTTCTGCGCCACCGGCCGCAAGGGCCTCAAGCGCAACCTCTCTCCCGGGGAGATAACGGACCAGGTCCTTTTCTGGGGACAATACCTGGCCAAGGAGTGCCCCGGCCGCCGCGTGGGCGGCGTGGTGTTCATGGGCATGGGCGAGCCTTTCATGAACTACAACGCGGTGTCGGAAGCCCTCAGGAAGCTCTCCGACCCGGACTATTTCGGCATCGGCCAGCGGCATATCTCGGTCTCCACCGCCGGTCACGCGCAGGGCATACTGCGCTTCGCGCGGGAGTTCCCGCAGGTCAATCTCGCCGTCTCGCTGCATACCGTCGACGAGGAAGTGCGCGACAAGCTGGTCCCGATGAACAAGCTTTACCCGCTGCGCAAGCTGGCCAAGGCGATGGAGGAATACCTGCGCGTCACGCGCCGGCAGATCTTCATAGAGTACGCGCTGATGGAAGGGGTGAACGCCGAGGAAAAGAACGCCAGGCAGCTCTACGAGTGGATAAAGACCGTGGCGCCGCTGAAGTATTTCACGATAAACCTGATAGCCTACAACGAGACCGGCGGCAAGTACCGCGCGCCCGCGCGCGAAAAAGTGAGGGCCTTCGCCGGTTTCCTGGAGATGCTGGGGGCTTCCGTCACCGTGCGCAAGAGCCTCGGCGGCGATATACGCGGCGCCTGCGGCCAGCTGGCCTCGGCTAATTTGAAAGGAAAGAAGTGAACACCGCCCTGGCTTCCTCGATGAAGCCGGGATAATCCGCCGCGCCGACATAGCCGCTGCGCATCAGGGTCAGGCGCCCCGCCCCGCCGTTCATCAAAAGTCCCCCGCGCCCTTCGAGGAGAGCCGCCGGCCCCGCGGAGAATACCCGCGCCAGGCCTTCGGCGTCCTCCCCGGTAAGCCTGTAGTTCCTGGAGAAAACGGGGAACTGGGGCAGGTCTATGTCCCTGAACCCCGCCAGCTCTATGAAACGGTCCAGGAAGTTCTCCGGCCTCAGTTCGAAGGCCGGAATGCCGGCGGGGACGCCGGTGAGGATAGCGACGGCGTAGCGGCGGGTCCGCCTGTTCTTACCGCTGCCGGTGGTGCGGCTGTAGTCGAAAAAGTACATTTCCCCGCCGCCCGGGCCGGCCGTCCCGATAAGGTTCCTCCTGGTGTGCCTCCCGCGGTCGAAAAGGCCTCCGCCTCCGCCGGGCAGGCCGGCCACGGCCGAGGCCGACGGGTCGAAGGACATGCCGTTGGCGAGGGCGAAACGCTCCAGGTCCTTACGGCGCTTCCGGGAGGACCAGGCCGAGAAGGCGAAGGCCGCGAGGGCGGCCGCTATGATCAGCTTTTCCGCATGACCGGCCAGGAGGTCTCCCATCATTCGCCTCCGAGGGCGGAGGTGTCCATCCGCCTGGCGGCGGTATTCTCGTAGAGGGCCGCCGCTGCCTTCGCCCTGCCGACCTGGTCGGTGGTGCGCTTTATGTAGTTGGCGGGCGCGGCGAGGGGATCCTCCGAGGGAGCCGCGGTGGAGACGGCGACGGAGGGGACCGGAGAACCGGGATCCCGCGGAGCGGGAGGCTGTTCCTGCGGTTTGCGTCCGCAGGCGCAGGCAAGGACCAGCGCCGCGGCGAGCGTCAGATGTTTTATTTTAAACCCCCCAATTTCCCGTCCGCCAGAAGTTTTTCGGCTATCTGCACCGAATTCCAGGCCGCTCCCTTGTAGAGATTGTCCGAGACGGCCCAGAGCTGGAATTCGCGCGGGTGCGTCCCCGAGCGGCGCAGCCGGCCGGCGTAGACTTTGAAGGTCCTGTTCCCCTCGACGAGCGGCGTGGGATAATCCGTCCGGCCGGTACGGAGCTCCGCTCCCTCGGCGGCGGCTATTTCGCGGCCGAGGGTTTTCAGCGTCCAGGGCTTTCCGGTGCGGGCCCAGATCGCCAGCGAGTGGCCGCGCAGCACGGGCACCCGCGCGGCGGTGCAGCTGACCCGCAGCCCGGGGGCGCCCCAGATCTTTTTTATCTCCGCGGCGACTTTGTTCTCCTCCGAGGAATTCCCCTCCGCGTCGAAGCCGCCGACCTGCGGGAAGACGTTGAAGGCGATCGGGTGAGGGAGCCCCCGGCCGGGCAGGTCCGGCACGCGGCCTTTTTTGAGCCAATGGGCGAGCTCGGCCCTGAGCTGTTCCATCGCGCTTTTTCCCGCCCCGGAGACCGCCTGGTAGGTGGCCAGCCGCAGTTCCTTTATCCCGAAGCGGCGATGGACGCGCGCCAGGGAGACGGCGGCGCCGGTGATGGTGCAGTTGGGGCCGGCGATGAGCCGGGAGCGGCCGTCGAGCCCGCCGGGGTTGACCTCGGGTATCACCAGCGGGACCGAGGGGTCCAGCCGGAAATGGGAGGAGTCGTCTACGCACCAGGTCCCGGCGGCGGCGAGTTTTTTGCCGAAGCGGGCCGAAACCTCGTCGGTGCTGACGAAAAAGACCAGGCCGCATTCTTTCAGAGCCGGAAGGGAGGGCGCCGCGCAGCGGCAGGTCTTCCCGCGGAAGCGCACGAAAGCCTCCCTGCGGCCGGAGTTGAAGGGGAGCAGTTTCCCGACGGGGAAACGCCTTTTTTCCAGGAGCGCCAGCAGTTCTCCTCCGACCATGCCGGAGGCGCCGACCACGCCGACCGTGAGGGCGGTCACGCTAGTTCCCCCCCGCCAGCGCCGGGATGAGTATTTCCTTGGAATAACCGGTGTTCTCCAGCGAGTCCACGGCGGCCGCCCTGAGGTAGAACATGTCGGAGGACATGTTCGCTCTGTCCAGAGTGAACTGGTAGGGCGGGCGGAAGAGGTAGCGCGTGATGCGCTGCCATTCGAACTTGTCGTAGGAGAGTTCCACCCAGGCGGAGCGCACGTCCTCGCCTATCACCGAGAAGGAGACCGCTATTTTCCCGGGGTTCACCTCGGCCATGAACCCCCTGATCAGCACCTTGTAATCGTTCGGCGGGACCAGTTTGACCGCGAGGGCCGGTTTTATGCCCGCCAGCGGCGTTTCGAGCGTGTTCTCTCCGGTGGGCGGAGCGCCCTTTATGCCGCGGTTGAGCCAGGCGGATTCCTCGTCCGACGCTTCGGACAGGGCGGCCGCTATTATGGGGGAGCTGGAAGCGGAGGTGAAATAGCGCGAGTTGGACCAGATGGCGAGGTAATTCGGGCCGTCGGAGGAGATATGGGCCGTCGGGACCGAGGCCCAGAACCACTGCGCGGAATCCACCCCGTTTATCGAGTCGTTGGGCAGGGGCTCGCGCGGCAGGTCCTCGGCCTCGACGAGAAAAAAGGTCTGTTCCCCGCTGAAGGACGGGACGCGCGATATTCCCATGTAGATCTTGCCCGGGATGGGAGTGGGGTCCCAGCCCAGCGGGTGGGACATGATCTTCGCCCGGCCCAGGCGGGCGCCGATGAAGGACCTGGCGTAGCCGGCGGTGTCGATAGGCGGAAGTTTGATTATCCAGCAGTTGTTGAAGCCCACGTACCAGTCGGCGTGAAAGCCGCCGTCGGCGTAGAGATAATACCTGGACATGTCCCCGGCCTGGGAGCGGTACGACGGGACGGCGGGCTTGGCCTGGGGAGTTTCCTCCTGGGCCGCCGTCGCCGCCGCCGGGGCCAGGAGGAGCAGGACCGCCGTCAGTTCCTTTAGTGTCATTTTTTTAATATCTGTGTTATTCTTTCGAAATCTTCCAGCGAGTAGTAATGCAGCACGATCCTTCCGTTCTCCCCCTCCGCGCCGTGATGTATCTCCACCTTGCTGCCCAGCCTGCTCTCGAGCTGCTTCTCCATCTCCTGCACCTCGGGCGACTTGACCTTGTGACGTCCGGCGGCTTCGCGGCGCGGCCGGCGCACGGCGCCCTCCAGGCCGCGCGCGTGGTCCTCGGCCTGGCGGACGGTCCAGTCCTCGGTCAGCATCAGCTCGTAGGCGCGCCGCCGGCTCTCCCTGTCGGCTATGGACATCAGGGTGCGCGCATGGCCTTCCTTTATGCGGCCCGACTGGATGGTGCGCTGTATGTCCTCGTCGAGGTCGAGGAGGCGGAGGGTGTTGGCCACGGAAGAGCGGGATTTGCCGCAGTACTGGGCCAGCTCGCCCTGGGTGATGCCGAACTCGTCCATCAGTTTGCGGTAGGCCTGGGCCATGTCGATGGGGTTGAGGTCCTCGCGCTGGATGTTCTCTATCAGCGACTTGGTCAGCTCGCTCTGCCTGTCTAGGTCCTTGTGCACTATCGCCTCGATATCGGCGAGGCCCGCCAGCTTGGAGGCGCGCCAGCGGCGCTCGCCGGCCACGAGGACATAGCATTCCCGTTTGGCGTCGCGCCTGACCACTATCGGTTGGGTGAGGCCGTGCCTGGCTATGGACTGGGCCAGTTCGGCGAGAGAACTGTCGTGGAATACCTTGCGGGGCTGCTCCGGGTTGGGTTCTATGCGCTCTACGGGTATTTTCTGAAGCACCCCGTTCTTCGCCTCATTATTCTCCACCCTGGCGATAAGCGCGTCTATGCCCTTTCCAAGTGCCTGCCTCATGTTCCCTCCATTGCTGTGTGTAAAAAATGATTATAATATATAGGTTTTTTAGCCGCCGAAATCGTAATCAGCCAGGGCCTCTTCGCTGACGCATATATTGGATTCCTTATACGTGTCGGTGTTGACGCCGCGGCGCTTGAGGAATTCGAGGGCCAGGCTTTTGTAGGCCTGCGCCCCTCTGGAGCTGGGATCATATACGAAAATGGGCTGGCCATAACTGGGAGCTTCGGCCAACCGCACATTGCGCGGGACCACCGTGCCGTATAGCTTTTCTCCGTAATACTTTGAGATCTCGCTGCGGACCTGGTTGGCCAGGTTGATCCTGGAGTCGTACATGGTTATGATGCCGCCGTCTATCCGGAGGTTCGGATTCAGGGCCTGGCGGATCTTTTCGACCGTATTCATGAAATAGGTCAGTCCTTCCATGGCGTAATACTCGCATTGCACGGGGGTGATGACGGAGTCGGAAGCTGTAAGGGCGTTGACCGTGAGGAGCCCCAGGGAAGGCGGGCAGTCTATTATCACGAACTTGTACATCTCCTTCAGCCTTGAGAGCGTCCTTTTGAGGACCGACTCGCGGGAGAATTCGCTTACGAGCTCGATCTCGGCCCCCGCCAGGTTGTGGGTCGTCGGTATGATGTCCAGCCATTCCACGGAGGTCTGCCTTATGGCCGCCTCCGGTTCCGCTTTTTCGCAAAGCACTTCGTAGATGCCGGGCATTCCATGCTTCGTCTCCACGCCCAGACCCGATGTCGAATTGCTCTGCGGGTCGAAATCTATGAGCAGCGTCTCGTAGTCCAGCGCCGCCAATGCCACGGCCAGGTTTATGGAGGTGGTGGTCTTTCCTACCCCCCCCTTCTGATTAGCTATCGCCACTATTTCGCCCATTTTATACCCCTTGGAGACATTCGATGTTTCACGTGAAACATTCAGGTCCTCAAAGAGTTTACAAATATTGTTTTTTTTCTGTCAACAGGGTTTTTGGGGCGCGGGAGGGTCTTTCGGTGCCTTCTGTCTGGGTCTTGACTTATCAATAGCCTGGCATGTGCGGATGGCGGTTACTAACAGATTTTGGGGCTCAAACCTGTTAATACGGGGGATATTGCGGGCTAAAAAGACTTGATTTTGGTTAAAAAGTGGGGATTTTGGTGATTTTCGTCCATTTCTCATGATCGGGTCACTGTGGGTGGGGTTTTTATGGTTTTGGCGGCATGGGCGTAAAAGAGCCGGCCTATGGAAAGCCGGCTCTATGCGCTTGCGGGGCGTCGGCGATGTTTCACGTGAAACATCCCGGGTGGGTTGGCCGCATTATTCCTTGAGTTTGCGCGCGGCCTCCTCGGCTTTTATTTCCCCGCGCTCGATCCTTTCCAGGATGTCGCGCAGGGCTTTTCTCGCCTCCGGATCCCCCTCTTTCGGCTGTCGGGCGCGGCTTCGGTGGAAAAGGCCGTCCCAAGCCCCCAGCAGGCCTATGGCTATAAGGATGGCCGGCCAGTCCCTGGAAAAGCGGATCTCGAAAGACAGCAGGCCGTAGTTGTGCGCCAGCAGCATGGCCCCGGCGGCTATGAAAATGACGCCCCATTTTACTTTCCTCGCATTGAATCCCATGGTCCCTCCTTGTGTCATCAATCTATATATATCTCTACCTTATTGTTGCCGTCCTGGACGTCCACTATGCGGCCGGCTTCTCCGCTTTCGATGTATTCCTGTATCTTCCCCAGGTCCAGGTCATAGCCCTTTTCCTGCAGCCGGGCCTTTATCTTCCCCTCTATGAACGGGGCCAGGAGTTTGGACCAGCCGAGCGGGACATTGATGTTCACCTTGGCTTTCTCCCCCTCCCCTTCGTAGACCCGTATGCGCAGGAAGCGTCCCCGTTTCGGGACGGAAGCCTCCACCCTGTCCAGCTTTTCGACGGCCTCCAGGAGCTGCATGGCATCTTCGGAGCTTATCCGCTTCTCTTCGAGCATTTTAAGTATCTTTATCTTTTCCGGGTTCATATGTTCTCTCCTTCCAGTTCGTTCAGCTGTTTCAGCGCCGCCTGCGCGTCTATCTCCCCCCGCTCCAGTCTTTCGATGATCTCCGCCTTTCGCCGTCCCAGGTTCTCCGTCGCGGCCGACAGGCCCATGGCCCGGACGAGTCCGTCCAGCCTGGCCCGCACCGTCGGGTAGGATATTCCCAGGGCTCGCTCTACCTCTTTTATGCTGCCCCTGGCCGCGATGAAGACCTTCAGGAACGCCAGGTTGTCTTCGCTGAGCGTCGTCAGCTCATTGAGTTCGAAGGCGCCTTTTATCGAGGTCTTGCATTTGGCGCAGGCCATTTCAGTTATGATCATTCCTCCGTCGCAGGCGGGACATTTAGTAGGTATATTCATTTTATTTATCCTTGCTCTGACTAAATAAAAAACAAACTTGATATTGATATAATAGAATTTGATATTGATTTTGTCAAGCCCTAAATTAAAAATATTGATAAATTCCGGGGAGGGGAAATAAAAAACCCGGCGTTGGGCCGGGTTTTTTGTGAAAACGCCTGACTATTATCTTGTCTTGGCTCCCACGGAGATGAACGGAACGGCCTCTCCTCCCGTATACTGGGGGAGAACGCCGTTCCATTTCTCGATGGCCTTAAGCTGGGCTTCCACCTTGCGCAGTTCGATCATCTGGCTGGTGACCTGCTCGCGCTGCAGGCGGAGGGATTCGGCCTCGCCCTTGGCCTTGGCTATCTGCGATTCCGCTTCCTTCTTGGATTTCTCGACGAGCTTTTCGGCCATTTTGGCCTGCTGCTCGGCCACCTGCTTGTCCTCGACGGCCTTGAGGAACTGGTCGGTGAAGTCCAGGTCCACGACGGAGATGTCGGTGACGATGATCTCCTTGGTCTTCAGGCGCTCCTTGCATTCCCGGTTTATCTCGGCTACCAGGTCCTCGCGCTCGCCGATGATCTTTTCGGCGGAGAACTTGGCCGCGATGGACTTGAAGATCTCCTGCACCGTGGGGTCGACGATGGAGTTGACATAGTTCGGGCCGAGGTTGCGGAAGATGCTGACCACGGTGTCTTTCTGTATGCGGTGATTGACCACCAGGTGGGTGTTCATCGTCTGCAGGTCCTTGGAGAAGGCCTGGGACTTGATGTCCGCGCGCTGTATCTGTATGGAGAAGCGGGTTATGTCCTCCAGGAAGGGGACCTTGAAGTGTATGCCCTCGTCGTAGGAGTCTACTATCTTGCCCAGGCGGGTCTTTACCGCCACCTCGCCGGGTCTTACTATGAAATAGGCCGAGAAGAAGAACATGACGGCGAAAAGCCCTATCATGCCGGCCAGTATCTTACCGCTGAGATCCTTTTCCATTCCGCCTCCCTGGCGCTGTTTGAGCGCCTTGAGCTGCTCCTGCAGCTCTTCGAAAAAGTCCTTTTCCATGGACGAATTATAACTTTAAAGCGCCGGCCTGGCAAATCCGGGCGGCGAAACCGACGGGGACGCGTTAATCCCAGCCCATCGAGTCGAGGTCCCCGGGGTCCGCCGGAGGCGGAGGCGAAGGGGGGGAGGGTGGAGGCTTTTGCGTCCGGCTCCGCGCCGCGGGAGCGACGGCGCTCCCGGCCGCGGCCTGCGGGACGGCCGGCGCGGATATGTCCCGCCTGGCGATGACCCAGGCCCTTCCCGCCCGGAAGGCGGGGATCTGCCCGCTTTTGACCCGCTTGAAAACGGCTATGCGGGAGACGCCGAGTATCGCGGCCGCCTCTGGTATCGAAAGGAAGTCTCCTGGCATTGTTAACCTGTGTTAACCATAGTAACATAAAATAGCCAGGTGAAGTCAAGGCCCGTATCATTTGATCATGCTGGCCGTAAGGGCGGTTAACTATAGTTAACCAAAATGCCGGTTTGACCGGCGGGGCGGCCGCTTAATATAATAAGGAACAGGCGCTTTGGATATATGAAGATACTCATATTGGGCGGTACAAGTTTTTTCGGTCTCGAAACGGCCAACCTGCTCCGCAAGGAGGGGCATGAGGTCACCGTTTTCTCCCGCCGCTGCCCCGTGCCCGACCTGCATCTCGATATCCGCCAGTCGCGGGGGGACCGCACGGTGGAGGCCGACCTGGTGCGCATGTCGGTGGACCGCTGGGACGCCGTCATAGACAATATCTGCTACAACGCCGCCGACGCCGAGAAGGCCGTCAGGGTCTTCAGCGGCCGGGTCGGCCTTTACGTCTTTACCAGCTCGTCCGCCGTATATTCCACGCTGGACTCGGCCCCCACTCCTTACCGCGAGAACATGACGGCCCTGCTGCCGCCGAAGACCGCGCCGCGCCGGACCCCCTACTACGATTACGCCTCCGGCAAGGCGGAAGCCGAGAAGGTCTTCCTGAACGCGGCGGAAAAGATCTCGTTCCCCGTCCTGATGGTGCGGCCGCCCGTGGTCATCGGCCCGCGCGATCATACCCTGCGCGCCTATTCCTACTGGCTGCGTCTGGCCGACGGCGGCCCGCTGTTCCTGCCCGGCGCCGCGTTCCGGGCCAGTTACGCTTTTTCTTCCGACCTGGCGGCGGCTTTCTCCGCCCTCCTCGGCTGCGGAGCCGGGCCGGGGACCGCTTTCAATATCGCCGGCGGCGAGACGCTGTCGCTGGAGGATCTCGTAAAGCTTTCGGCCCGCATCATGCACCGCGACGCGGCGATCCTGACCCCTCCGAAGGACTGGCTGAAAGAGAACGGCTGGACGCCCGCCGCCTCGCCGCTGTCGGGCGGGGGGGATTTCACGCTCGACGTTTCGAAGGCGCTCAAGGAGCTCGACTGGCGGCCTTCCCCCGCGGAGCGGATGCTCAAAGAATCGATAGACTGGTTCCTTTTCAGATATACCGGCCCGGCGCCGGAGAACTACGCCGGCCGCAAGGCCGAGCTGGCGCTGGCCGAGAAATGGAAGATGGAGGCCAAGTGAAGAAGCGAGACCTGGCCGCGCGCGCGCGCGGGATAAAGATAGTCCTGATGGACGTGGACGGCGTGCTGACCGACGGCAAGATGTACTACATCCCCGGCCGCGGCGGCGGGATGGTCGAGTTCAAGGCCTTCCACGCGCTCGACGGCATAGGCCTTCGTCTGCTCAATAATTTCGGCATAAGGACCGGCGTCATAACGGGGAGGGAATCCCCCGGCACGGAGGAGCGCGCCGCGCAGCTCGGCATGACCTACTCGTATCTCGGCTTTCTCTCCAAGCTGACCCCGATGGAGGAGATCCTTTCCGCCGAAGGGCTGAAGCCTTCGCAGCTGGCCTATATCGGCGACGACTGGACGGATATTCCGCTGCTGCGCCGGGCCGGGCTCGCCTGCGCTCCGGCCAACGCCCTGCCCGAGGTCAAGGCGGCCTCCCATTTCACGGCCCGCAAGGAGGGGGGGCTGGGCGCGGTACGCGAGGTCTGCGACCTGATACTCTCCGCGCAGGGCAGGATGAAGGAGATCATGAAATGCGTCGAGACGGCGCATTGGCCTTCGCCGGCCAAGCCGCCGATGAAGATCGTCCGTTATTCGGAGAGAAAAAAAGCGGCCGCCGGCGGAACGGGCGGGTCCCGGGCGGGAAAAGGCAAGGACCGGTGACCCAGTTCCTGGCGGCCTTCGGCGCCGGCGCCGCGTCTTTCCTTTCCCCGTGCATACTGCCGCTGCTGCCGGGCTACCTTTCGCTGATAAGCGGCTATTCCGCCTCGGAACTGCTGAAAGATTCCGAAGGCCGCCTGTCCCGGGGCGTCCTCAAAGGCGCGCTGCTTTTCTGCGCCGGTTTCGTCATAGCCTTCACGCTGCTGGGGGCGGCCGCTTCGGCCGTCGGCATGCTGCTCGACGCCTGGCGCGGGCCGCTCATGAAGGCCCTCGGCGCGCTGATGGTCGTCATGGGCCTGCAGATGACGGGTCTGTTCGAACTGAAGCTCTTCAATTACGAGAAACGGGTGCCGCTTAAAAAATTCAGCGGCACTCATTTCGGGGCTTTCCTGATGGGCTTCGCCTTCGCGCTGGGCTGGTCGCCCTGCATCGGCCCGATACTGGCGGGCATACTGGTGCTGGCCGCGGGGCAGGAAGTGGGCAGGGGAATGGCGCTGCTTTTCGTCTATTCGCTCGGATTGGCGGCGCCTTTCCTGGCGGCCGCCTGGCTGACCGTGCCGGTCTTCGGCTTTCTGGCGAAGTTCCGCGGGGGAGTGCGCAAGGTCGAGATCGCGGCGGGCGCGGTGCTCGTCGTCTTCGGCGTTCTGCTGATGGCGGACCGGCTGATGTTCGTCGGCTAGCGCGCCGTTCTCGACCCGGGCTTTACCAGGGGCGCGCCGGCGGCGCAGAGCGGGCAGACCGCGGGCTCGTACACCGTGAGCGCCAGTCTGAGCAGGCTCGCCGACGGGAAAGGGAAGGCGGGCTTGGCCGTGCGGTCTATCATCGACAGCGCCCCCAGCGCTTTTATCCCCAGGCCCCGCGCCAGTTCCTCTGTCTCCATCGTGGACTTGCCGGTGGTGAACACGTCCTCCACTATCACGACGCGCGAGCCGGCCGGAAGCGAGAAGCCGCGGCGCAGCGTCAACCGCCCTTCCTGTCTTTCCGCGAAAAGGAAATCCACGCCGAGCGCGGCCGCCGTTTCGTGGCCTATGATGAGGCCGCCCATCGCGGGCGAGAGCACCGCGTCGGGCTTTTCGCCCTTCCAGAGCGCGGCCAGGTCCTTCCCCAGCTCCCGCGCCAGCGCGGTGTCCTTGAGCGCCAGGGCGCATTGCACGTAGTCCGGGCTGTGCAGTCCGGACGAGAGGAGGAAATGTCCGCCGAGCAGCGCGCCTTTCTCTTTCAGCGTCTCCAGCAGGTCCTTCTTCATGAGATCTCCCCCAGTATGGCCGCGGTCTCGGCGGCCGGGTCGGCCGCGCCGAGCACCGGGCGGCCGACGACGATGTAATCCGCCCCGGCGGCCGCCGCCTCGCGCGGCGTCGTCGTGCGCTTCTGGTCGTCCCCGCCGGCCGCGCGGCGTATGCCGGGCGTTATTATCTCCGCGCCGGCGCCGAGCAGCGCGCGCAGGCGCGCGGCCTCGCCGGGGGAACAGACCGCGCCGTCGAGCCCGCATTCGCGCGCGAGCGAGGCCAGCGACTCCGCGGCCGCGGCCGTACCCTGGCGGAAACCGACGCGCGCGAAGGACGCCTCGTCGAAGCTGGTCAGCACGGTGATGCCCCACAGTTTAGGCCTGCCGGGCACGGCGGCCGCCGCGCGCAGCATCTCCGGCCCGCCGGAGGAGTGGACGGAAAGGGAGAAGACGCCCAGCCGGGCGGCCTGTTCGACGGCGCTTTTGACCGTGTTGGGGATATCGTGCAGCTTGAGGTCGAGGAAAACACCCTGGCCGTACTTGTTGGCCAGCTCCACGCAGGCCGGTCCGGCCCCGGTGAAAAGCGCGGGCCCCAGTTTGTAATAGACGGGCAGGCCTTTGAGCTTTTCAAGAATTTCCCGCTCCGCTTCCATCGTGGGCACGTCGAGGGCGATTATCAGTCTTGTTTCAGGCATCGGCTGCCTCCTTGCCGGCGAGATGCTCCAGTATGCTCTTCACGAAGAACGGGCCGCCGTAGACGAGGCCGGTGTAGACCTGCACCAGCGCCGCGCCCTCGCGCAGCCGCCAGGCCGCTTCCTCCGACTCCATTATCCCGCCCGAGGCGATGACCGGCGCGCCGGCGGCGCCTTCGAGCGCGGCCTTGAGCGAGGTGCGCGCCATTTCCCGGAGCGGGGAGCCGCTCAGGCCGCCGGCCTCGTGCTCCCAGCGGCGCTCCAGTCCCTCGCGCGAGACCGTCGTGTTGGAGACGATGATCCCGGCGCCGCGGCCGGCGATCAGCCGCGCGCAGGCTTCCGTTTCGGCCGGCGACAGGTCCGGGGCCAGTTTTATGAACACCGGCTTCCTTTCCGGCCGAGAGGCGGCGAAGCCGAGCAGGGCGTCGAGCAGCGGCTCCAGGTATTCCGGCCGGTGCAGCTCGCGCAGCTGCTTCGTGTTGGGAGAACTGATGTTGACGGCGAAGTAATCGCCGTAAGGATAAAGGACCTTGAGCGCCTCCAGGTAATTGTCCCGGGCCTGGTCCAGCGGGCAGTCGGCGTTCTTGCCGATGTTGACGCCCAGCGGCGCGCGGCGCCTGCCCAGCCGCCGCAGGTTCTCCGCGGCGGCCAGGGCCCCGCGGTTATTGAAGCCCATCCGGTTGAGCAGGGCTCCCTTCTCCGGCAGGCGGAACAGCCGCGGCCTGGGGTTGCCGGGCTGCGGCCGCAGCGTCACCGTGCCCAGCTCCAGGAAGCCGAAGCCCAGCGATTCGAGGAAGGGATAGCACTCGCAGTCCTTGTCGAAGCCGGCGGCCAGCCCGACGGGATTGGGGAAATCGAGGCCCGCCACCCTCGCCGGCCTCTGCGGCGCCGCGCAGAGCGCGCGCATGGCCAGGGCCGGCAGCCTGAAGGCCCAGGAGGTCCTGGAGGCCAGCACCGCGGCGTCGTGGGCCGTCTCCGGGTCCAGGACGAAAAGGACCGGTTTGGCGAGTTTCTCGTATAAGGACCCCATCAGCGGCGCCTCCTGTATACGACGCGCCCCGCCGAAACGGTAAGGACTACGGCGCCGCGCAGCCTGCGGCCTTTGAAAGGGGAGTTCTCCGACCTGGAGAAAAAGGGAGGTTTCACTTCGTATTCCGCCGTCGGGTCGATGAGCGCGAGGTCGGCGTCCATGCCGGGCAGCAGGGAGCCCTTGGTCCGCAGGCCCAGCAGTCCGGCCGGATTGGAGGAGAGGAGTTCCGTCAGGCGCGCGCGGCTTATATGGCCGGGGAAGACCAGGTGGGTCAGGCAGGCGGCGGCCAGGGTCTCCAGCCCGATGACGCCGAAAGGGGCGCGCAGGAGGCCCTTCGCTTTTTCGGCCGCCGGGTGAGGGGCGTGATCGGTGGCGACCATGTCTATGGTCCCGTCGGCCAGGCCTTTTATCAGGGCCCGCCTGTCGGCTTCCGCGCGCAGCGGCGGCTTCATCTTCAGGTCGGCCCCGCCCGCGGGGACGTCGTTCTCGGTCAGCGCGATATAATGCGGGCAGGTCTCGGCGGTGACCGGCAGGCCGGCGGCCTTGGCGCGGCGCAGCAGCCCGACGGAGGCCGCGCAGCTCAGGTGCTGGATGTGGAGGCGCCCTCCCGCGCGGCGCAGCGCGGCCAGGTCGGACTTTACCGCCAGCGTCTCGGCGCGGCGGTCTATTCCCGGCAGCCCGAGACGCCGGGAGACCGGGCCGAGGTTGACTACGCCGGGGCCGGTGACGGAGAAGTCCTCCGAATGCTGGAGAACGGGGACGCCCAGGTCCCAGGCCCTGCGCAGCGCCTCCTCGAAGAGGCCCCTGTCGGAGAGCCAGCCGCCGTCGTCGGTGAAGGCGGCCGCGCCGGCCGAGGACAGTTCCTCCAGGCCGGCGAGGGCCCGGCCCGCGCGCCCTCTGGTCAGGGCGGCGGCGAAGAACAGGTTCACGGCGCATTTCGTCCGCGCCCGCGCGCGGAGGTCCTTCAGCAGGGAGGGGGAATCGCAGGGCGGGGAGGTGTTGGGCATGGCCAGCGCCGAGGTGACGCCGCCGGCCGCGGCGGCGCGCCCCAGGCTGCGGAAGTCCTCGGCCCGTTCTCCGCCGGGCTCCCTCGCGTGCGCGTGCGCGTCCACGAAGCCGGGGAACAGCCAGAGGCCGCGCGCGTCGACGACGGCGCAGTCCCGCGGAGGGGTTATCCTCGCGGCTATCCTGGTTATCCTGCCGTTCTCGGCGAGAAGGTCGCGGACCTTCTCCGGGCCCAGCGCGGGATCAGCCGCGAGGGCCCTTCTTATCAGCAGCTTCATCGGGACTCCCGGCCCCGCCGACGGCGACGACATCGTGTATCTCGGGCGAGAAAGCCTCCGGGTTCTCCCTGTAGAGCCCGGACATCGCGCCGGCGATGAAAAGAAAGACGGCCAGAGCCGCCCGCGCGGGACGGGAGGGACGGAAGAGGCGGAAGACCGCGGCGGCGCCGGCGGCCAGCAGCGCCGCCCCGACGGGAACGTGGCCGGTCATGACCTCGACGGCGGCCGCGGCGTTGACCTTGAGGTGCACCGCCAGCAGCAGGCCGCCCGAGGCGGCCAGCAGGAACGCGGCCGCCGCGCCCCAGAAACCGCGGCCCGCCGGTCCGGCCGCGCGGTGCAGCAGCAGGGCCAGCGCGGCGGAGCCGGCCAGCAGGGCGGAGGCGTAATAGAGGAGAAAGCCCGGCTTGAACGAAAGGAGCGCGCGGGCTTCCGTCCCAAGCTCCCGCCAGGAGAGGAGGACGGCGGCCAGGACCAGCAGGAAAGAACCGGCCGCGCCGGCCGTCGCCGTCCTGGTCCAGCCGGGATTGTCGGCGGCGAAGGCTTCGGCGGCCGCCAGCAGGATGAAGGCCAGGCCGAGCCAGAGATGGAGCGCCGTCGAGGCGCGCTGGAGCCGCGAGAAATCCGGGAGTTCGCCGGCGTCCCGCGCTCCCGCCGCGGTCCCTTCGGCGGCTGCCCCGCTCCGCGTTCCCCTGGGGGGGGCGGTCTTTTTCGCGGCGCCGGAGGTTTTCGCGGGCGCCGCTCCGGCTTTACTTTCCGTCCGGACGGGGGCGGCGGGCAGGCCGAAAATATCGGTGTTCTTCGGCTTCGCGACGCAGGCTTCGGCCGCGGGGGTCGCGCCGCAGTCGGCGGCGAGAGGGTCCTGCGCCGCGGCGGCCGCGGGGCAGAGAAGGAGGAGCGTCGTCAATGCGTGCTTGATCATAAACCGGGGTTGTACCGCCTGAATTCGTCGGCGGTCTTGCGTTTGCGCGGGGCGGGTTCCTCGCCGGGCCAGCCGACGCTTATAAGTACCTCGGGCCTCTCGCCCGCGGGCAGCCCGAGGGTCCGGGCCGCGGCCTTTTTGTCGAACCAGCCGAGCCAGCAGGTCCCGAGGCCCAGTTCGCCGGCCGCCAGCACGAAATGCTCGCCCGCTATGCCCATGTCCATGTAGCGGAAATTTATGTCCTGGACCTGGTTGCCGATCCAGGCGGTGAGGTTCTGCCTCCTGCCGGTCACCGCGACCAGGACCGGCGCCGCGGCCGCGAACCCGCAGGCGGAATAGATACCGCCGAAAGCGGCCGCCGCGAGCTTCTCCTTGAGCGCGGGATCGTCGACGACGATGAAAGAGTAGGGCTGCGCGTTGCAGGCCGACGGCGCGAGCCGCGCGGCTTCCAGGCAGACGTCCAGCAGTTCGCGGGGGACCGGGTCGGGGCGGTACTTGCGCACGCTGCGCCGGGCGGAGGCTATCTTGAGTATGGAGGATTCCGGCATGCCGATATTTTATAATAAAGCGGGGACGGGACGGAGGAAGAATGGAAGACTGGGCGGAAGAAGCGGGTTTCGCGGTCACGCTGTGCGACAGGGAAGGGAAGATCACCTACATGAACGCCAGGTCGCGCGGGACCTTCGCAAAATACGGGGGAGGCGGTCTCGTGGGGAAAAGCCTGCTGGACTGTCACCCGGAGCCGGCCAGGTCCAAGCTGGCCGGGATGCTGAAGGAGCCGCGCGTCAACGCCTACACGATAGAGAAAGGCGGGGTCAGGAAACTCATCTACCAGGCGCCGCTGACGAAGGACGGGGCCGTTTCCGGCCTGGTCGAGCTGTCCGTGGAACTGCCGGCCGAAATGCCCCACTTCGTCCGCAAGCCCTGAGGAAGAGGAGCCTCTCGTCATGGAGAAGCCGTCGGCGCGCGGGAAAGCGGTCGTCCTCCTCTCCCGGACGGCCGGGGCGGCCGCGCTCGTCCTGGCGGCCTGGCGGTTCGGCTGCGGGCCCTTCGGGGAACAGAACCTTTCCCATTTCGCCGACAGGGGGGAATTCCTCTTCCACGCCGTATACAGCAGGTCCGTCAGCTTCGCCATGCCGCTGCCCGGCATGGCGCTGGCGTGGTCCAAATTCCATCTCGGCGCGGACCCCCTCCTGCCGTTCAGGGCCGCGGGCCTGCTGGCCTGCCTGGCCGCTTACGCCATAGGCGCGCGCGGCGGGGGGAGGGGGCGCGGGGCTTTCTTCGCCCTGGCCGCCGCCCTGGCCGCGCTCGGTCCCGCCCCCAGCGACGCGGAACAGGTCTTCTACGCCTTCTCGCTGCTCGTGTTCCTTCTCCTCGAACTGGTCCGGCTGGAGCGCGGAGGGTTCGCGCCCGCCGCGGTCGCCGGGCTGGCCGCCGGCTTCTCCATGCTGACGCGCTCGCCGCTTTTCCTGTTCCCGCCGCTGGCCGCCGTCCTGGGTTTTTTCTCCGCGCGCGGAAGGGTCCCGGGGACGGGCCGCCGCGCGGCGGCGGCGCTGCTGTTCCTGGCCTGCGCGTACCTGCCCGTGGTCCCCTGGGCCAGGCTCAACCATCATCTTTTCGGCCGGGTCATACTTTTCGAGGAGGCGCGGCCTGCCAGCAACATAATAACCGGGGCCAAGGGGCTGGTCTTCAGCATCGAGGGCGACGCCAGGGCTTTCGCCGGCCTCTCGCGGGACGAGAGCGTCTATCCCTGGGCGGTCCGCACGGTGCTGGCGGACCCGCTCAATTACGCGTCAGCCGTAGTTAAAAGGATCGCGGCGGTCTTCATGATGTTCCCGCTCCTCTTCGCGCTGGCGGCGGCCGGGCTTTTCTTCTGCCGCTCGCCGGGCAACAGGTTCACCGCTTTCCTGGCCGCTTATTTCACGGCCGTGCACTGCCTGCTGGCCGTGGAAGAGAGGTATTTTTACCCGCTCAAGTATCTGCTCGCGCTGATCGCGGCGGCGGGGGCCTGGGAACTGGCCGCCGGGCGGAGAGAAGAAGGCGCGGCGTCCGCGCCGGCCGGAGCGTCCCGCCCGCTGGCCGCGGGGCTCTTCCTGGCGCTGGCGCTGCCGTCGGCGGCGGTGCTGTTCAAGGTGTGGGAATATCCCCGCGCGGCGGGGCGCGGTCTGCCCGCGCTGACGGCCGCGGCGGCCAGGTTCCCGGCCGACCCGTGGCCGCTGCGCAAGCAGGGCGAGGCTTACCTTTCCTTCGGGCTCACCGCTGAGGGGCTGGAGAAACTCGGCCGGGCCTGCGGCGCGCACTATCCCGATCTCTGTCACCTTTCCGGCATCCTCGCCTCGGAGCGGCCGGCCTACCCGCCGGAAAGCCTGCCGGAATGGTACGAACTGTCGCTGGTGAAGCTGCTGCGGGAACTGCGGCTGGGACTTTACGCGGAGGCGCGCTCCACGCTGGCCCGCCTGCGCGGCCACTGGGAGACGGAGCGCAACGCGGTCAGGGGCGGGGAGGACGCGGTGCACCTGGCGGCGATAAGGAACTCCAACCTGACTTTCTGGGATTCCGACGTCAGGGCCGCCCTGCTGTACTGGCCGCCGGAGGAGCGGGCGGAGCTCCTTTCCCGGCTGGCCCGGATCGGCACGCTCACGCCCAGGCTCCGCTGCCTCATGGAATTCTACCGCGGGGGGACCGGGTCCGCGGGCTGCCGCGCTTCGTTCCCGCGGGACTTCGGCGGCGCCGAGTTCGACTGGTCCGGCGGCCTGCGCGAGATCCTCGCCGCGCTGCTGGCCGGGGGGGCGGCGCCGGCGGAAGAGGGCGCGCTGCGGCTGCTCCGCGGCGCGGCCCCTTCTCCGCGGGAAGCGCTGGAGATATTCGACGTCCCGGCTCCCGGCGGTCCCGGGCCCGCGCTGAAGGCCGCGGCGGCCGCCTACCGCTCGGGACTTTCCTCCCCGGACGGCAGGCGGGCCGCGCGGGAACTTTACGGGCTGGACGGGGATAATTTCGTTTACGCGCTGGTATGGCTCGCCGCGGAGGGAAATTCTCCGGCGGCCCGGGCCGAAGTCGCGCGGCGCCTTTCGGCGCGCCCGTACCCGCTGGCCGCCGCGGCCGCCGCTTATATCGCGCGGGGGGAGAAGGAAAAAGCTCTGGAACTCGCCCGTGCGGCCGCGCGGGGCCCTCTGCCAGAGGAGGGATGGACGCGGGCGCTGCTGGCCTTCCAGGGCGCGGAGAAGTACGGGGAGGGGATAGCCGCCGCGTCGCGCGCGCTGGCCGCCCGCCCCCGCTCCGCTCCCATCCTGAACGGCAGGGGGATGCTGCGGGTGCTCTCGGGGGACGAAGCCGGGGCCCGGGAGGATTTCCGCAAAGCGCTGGCGGCGGCTCCGGGGGAGTTCCAGGCCTCCATGAGCCTGGGGGCCCTGCTGGAGAGGGCCGGGGAAAAGGGAGAGGCGGAGGCTTTGTACGGCGCGCTGCTGGCCGGCGGCGCGCTGGACCCGGTCCGGGCGGGCGATGTCCGCGCGGCGCTCGAACGGGTCCGGAGGTAGGGCGCTATGACCACGGCGGCGGGGAGTTCGCAGACCTGTCGGAGCTCTCGCTGGAGCTTCCAGCCGAAATGCCGCAATTCGCAAGGAAACCCTGAGGGAGGAATATGAAACTGAAACTGCCTTATATACTGCTGGCCGCCTATGTCGCGGAGTTCCTGGTTCTGGCCGTGAACCCCTACAGCCGCGACGTCTGGTTCGCCGAGAACCTGCCCATAGTGCTGATAGTGGCGGCGCTGGCCCTTAGCTACCGGCGCTTCGCCTTCTCGGACGCTTCCTACGCCCTTATGAGCGTGCTGGTCTTCTTGCATACCGTCGGCGGGCATTACACCTTCGAGCGGGTGCCGTTCGGCTTCGTGACCGACCTGTTCGGCTTCACGCGCAACCATTATGACCGGATAGCGCATTTCTCGGTAGGCTTCTACGCCTATCCGCTGGCCGAATTCCTGTGGCGGAAAGGTTATACGCGCTCGAAAGGCCTGGTGGCTTTCACCGGCATAACGGCCATCTTCACCGTGGCGGCCGTCTACGAGATAATAGAATGGCTCTACGCGGTCTCGTCCGATCCCGCCGCTGGCATCGCCTTCCTGGGCAGCCAGGGCGATGTCTGGGACGCGCAGAAGGATATGCTGGCCGACGGGCTGGGCGCGATCTGCGCCTCGGTCCTTTTCCTGCTGCAGTACAAGGAACCGCCCCCGGGCGGGGACGGCCGGCCCTGAAACAAAAAACCCCGGCGGACGCGTCCGCCGGGGGCTGGGGCCAGTGCGCCGCGGTCTAGACGACGGTGGTGCGCTGGAACCTGCGGGCCAGCTCGGGCCGGCCTATGTGGAACAGCGTGGGCCTGCCGTGCGGGCAGTGGAAACTGTCCTTCGCCGCTTTGAGATCCTCGATGAGGCGCTGCGCCTCCTGGGGCTTGAGGAAGTCGCGGGCCTTGACCGATTTCTTGCAGGCCATCGTCGCGATGGTGTTGCGCTTGAGCGCCTCGTCGGACTTGGACGGTTCGCCGAGGACCTCCGAAAGATAGCCGAACAGCTCCTGCGCGGCGTCCTGGCTGAAATAGAACAGCGCGGGCGTGGCGTGCAGCAGCATGTGGGTCGGGCCGGAGCGGCCTATCTCGAAGCCGGCGCCCTTGAGCCAGTCCTGCCAGCGCATGATGTTCTCCGCCTGCGAGGCCGAAAGTTCGACGGAGACCGGGATCACCAGCGGCTGCACCCTTATCTTTCCCAGCACCAGCTCGTCCATGTACTTCTCGAAGAGCACCCGTTCCTGCGCGGCGTGCTGGTCCACCACCAGCAGCCCGCCGCCGGATTCGAAGACCAGGTAGCTTTTGGAGAGCTGGCCGAGATAATTGACCGGCGGCTGGTACCACGAGGGGCCGCCGTCGCCGGGCGCGGGTTCGGCGGCGAAAAGGGCGTCCGTGATATGCTCCGCCTCCGCGGCTCTCGCCGGGGGCTTTCCCGTGCCGAAGACGGCGCGGACCTCCGTGGAAGGGGCCGCCGGCGGAGGGAAAGCGGCCCGCCCGGCCGGCGCGGAGCCCGGATCTATGGCCGCGGAGGCCCGCTGGGTCTTGAGCAGGCGCGCGTTCACGGCGCCGGAGACGAACTTGAAGACGGCGCCTTCGGCGCGGAACTTCACGTCGGCCTTGCGCGGGTGGATGTTCACGTCCACCTCGGCCGGCGGCAGGTCCAGGTAGACGGCGCAGGCCGGATGCTTGGAGCCGCGCATGATATCGTAGCCGCGGTAGAGGGCCTGCTGCAGGGTTTTCGACGAGACGGGCCTGCGGTTCACGAAGAAGAACTGGTTCTGCCGGGTGGCGTAGAGGGAGTCGGGCAGCGAGAAGAGCGCGCGCAGCGAAAGCCCGGCGGCGTTCTGCTCGAGCGCGGTCAGTCCCTCGGCCACCTTGCCGCCGAGCAGTTCCCTGGCGCGGGCCAGGCAGGCGCTTTCCCAGGGGCCCTTGTCGGCCTTGAGCGAGAAGACCTCCGCGCCGTCCACTTCCAGCGAGAAAGAGACGCCGGGATTGGCCAGGGCGGCCTCCTCCACGACGCGGATGAGCTGGGCGCGCTCCGACGGATCGCTCCTCAGGAATTTAAGCCGCGCCGGGACATTGAAGAAAAGGTCGCGGACCTCGACGGTGGTGCCGCGGGCCGGCGGGGCCTTGCCTTCGGCCTTTATCTCTCCCGAGTCGCCTTCGATGAAAGAGGCCGCGTCGTCGCCGGCCCGGCAGGTGGTCATCTTCAGGCGCGAGACCGCCAGCGCGGAGAACAGCGCCTCGCCGCGGAAGCCGTAAGTGGAGAGCGCGTCGAGGTCCTCGAAGGCGGCTATCTTGCTGGTGGAATGGCGCATGACCGACAGGCGCAGGTCCTCCGGGGACATGCCAGCGCCGTCGTCGTTGACGCGAATGAGGGCCTTGCCCGCCTTTTCGGCGGAGACGCTGACGCGCGAGGCGCCGGCGTCGAGGGAATTCTCTATGAGCTCCTTGAGCACCGACGAGGGACGCTCGATGACCTCGCCGGCCGCTATCTTGGCCGCGACCTCTCCGGGCAGTACTTTTACGCTCATCGGCGGGCTATGGACAGGTAGTCCAGCGAGAAGGAATAGTCCCGGCCGGTCCTGAAAGTCCTGCCGCCCACGGCGGGCAGGCCCTGGGAGGAGAAAGCCGCCTTCTTCGCCTCCAGCGCCTCTTCGGCTTCGCTCTCGAAGGTGAAGGTCTCCGGGGAGGAGTAGGTCAGGACCCTGGCCGACGGCGTGACCGTATGGCCGGCGTAGATATTGCGGACTATGAAATCCAGGCCGAAGCGCCAGTCCCGGTTCTCCTCGCGCGCCCAGCGGTGCAGGACCTTTATCCCGGCGTTCTCGAACCCGGCCGCCGTCTCCCCGGCCGCCTCCAGCGCGTCGCTGTCGAAGGGGAAGGTCCCGGCGGGGGAATAAGTATCGATGGCGTGGGAGGGCCGCGCCGGTCCTTTATTGACGCGGACGGCGTGCTCGGCGCGCAGCCGCCACTTGCGGTCGGCGCCGCGGTACGGCACGGCCGCCAGCGGGGCCAGGCCCGCGCGGCGCATATCGGCCAGGAGACCGGGGGCCTCTTCTTCGGCGTCGCTCTCGAAAGTGTAGTTCCCGTGGTCGAAGGACCGTATCTCTATGTCGTAGGAGGGCTGGTTCCTCATCAGGTCCCTGACGGCGTAATCCACGCGGAAAGAACTGTCCTTGCCGGCCTTGGTCAGCGTGACGGAGAGAGGGGCCAGGCCGCCGGCGGACATCGCGGCGCTGACCCCGGCGGCGGCTTCTTCGGCCTCGCGCTCCGGCCAGTAGGCGACGGGGCTTTCGTAGGATTTGAGGATGACGGCCGGCGGCATTACCGCCGCGTGCCGCACCTGCGGCAGGTATTCTATGACGAAGGACCAGCGCCTGTCCTTCTTGACCGCGCGTCCGCCCAGGGTCTTTATGCCGGCGGCCCCGAAGGCGGCGAGCCGCGGCTCCATGGCCTCCTCGGCGTCGCTCTCGAAAGTGTAGGTCTCCTGCGCCGCGTACTCGGCGATCGCCGTTCCGGGCGTCACGGGGGGCTGTACGGGATGCGGGTAATGGGGCGCCGGGATATCGGTCGTTCCCACGGCGAAACCGGCTTCCCGTTCGAGCTGGTCCACGGCGGCGAAGGCGCCGGGTAAGAGAGAGGACGCGATAATGAAAGCGAGGGCTGAACGCATATTTATCTCCTTGGCCGGTCCCGGCCGGCACTAAAATTATATTATATAGCGCGAAAGGGGGCTTGGGCCCAAGGTCCCCCGATCTATGGACCAAAAGATGGGGAAGCTTGACTATTTCTACCTGCTGGCGCCGGCCTGGCTGGCGCTGGAGCTGACGCTATGGCCCGGCTTCCGGGCCGGGGTTTTCACTTCCTCGCCGGGGTGGACCGCGGCTTTTTACGCGATGGAAGCGGGGATAGGGGCCGCTCTGTATTTCCGCCTGCGCCTGGCCGCGCCGGTCGCGCTGCTGGAGAACGCCGCGTATCTTACGGCGGCGGTCAATTACGTCATACTGTCCCCGATGCATATAGCCGGCTCGGCGGGGACGGCCGACCTGGCCGCCGCGGGGGCCTCGTACCGCGCGGCCCTGCCCGGCATACTCTATTCCGCCTTTTACTGCGTTTTCCGTATCCGCCGGATCTTAGGGGGACGTTGTTTAGTTCTTTAGTTGTTATCCACAGGGGAGAGAAAGACGAGTGCAATATCGGGACGCAACAACTAAAGAACTAAACAGCGTCCCCGGCATTATTGTAAACTCTGTTAAAGCCGCCAAGGAGGTTCCCGGTGCTGCAGGATAACATCCATTTGGGCCTTACCTTCGACGACGTTCTCCTCGTTCCCGCCAGGTCCTCCGTCATGCCGAAAGCGACGGACCTTTCCACCCGGCTTACCGCCGGCATAAAGCTCAATGTCCCGCTGGTCTCGGCCGCGATGGACACGGTCACGGAGGCGCCGCTGGCCATAGCGATGGCCCGCGAGGGCGGCCTGGGCATCATACACCGGGCGATGAGCCCGCGCGAGCAGGCGCAGGAAGTCTCCAGGGTCAAGAAGCACGAGAGCGGCGTCATCACCGACCCGCTGACCATTTCCCCCGACGAAAAACTGTCCGACGCCGTCGCGCTGCTGGCCCGGCGCGGAGTTTCCAGCGCCGTGGTCGTTTCCCGCGGCCGGCTGGTGGGCCTGCTGACCAACCGCGACCTGCGCTTCCTCCGCGACCTCGGAAGGAAAGTTTCCACGGCGATGACGACGAAACTGGTCACCGCGCGGCCCGGCACCACTCTGGAGCAGGCCGAGAGGCTGCTGCAGCGGCACCGCATCGAGAAGCTGCCGCTGGTCGGCCGCGACGGCGAGCTCAAGGGCCTCATCACGGTGCGCGATATACTCAACCGCAAACAGTATCCGAACGCCTGCAAGGACAAGGCCGGCCGGCTGCGCGTGGGCGCGGCCGTCGGCGCCGGCGAAGAGGCGGTCGAGCGGGCGGCCGAACTGGTCAGGGCCGGAGCGGACCTGATCTCCCTCGATTCGGCGCACGGACATTCCGCGAACGTCCTGAGGACGCTCAAAGAGGTCAAACGCCGCTTCGGCGTCGAGGTCATAGCGGGCAACGTGGCGACCTTCGAGGGCGCGCGCGACCTGATCCGCGCCGGCGCCGACGCGATAAAGGTCGGCATAGGTCCCGGCTCCATCTGCACGACCCGCATCGTCTCCGGCGTGGGCGTGCCGCAGCTGACGGCCGTGCGCGACTGCGTGCGCGCCGCGAAGGGGCGGGTCCCGGTCATCGCGGACGGGGGGATAAAGTTCTCCGGAGACATTACCAAGGCCCTGGCCGCCGGCGCCGACTGCGTCATGCTGGGCACGCTGCTCGCCGGCACCGAGGAGGCGCCCGGCGACATCATCCTTTATCACGGCCGCAGCTACAAGGCCTACCGCGGCATGGGCTCGGTCGGCGCTATGGAGGCCGGCTCCAAGGACCGCTACGGCCAGCAGGGCGTGGAGAAGGACAAGCTGGTGCCGGAAGGCATAGAGGGACAGGTCCCCTACAAGGGCCCCGTGTCGGCGATAATCCATCAGCTTACCGGCGGCCTGCGGGCGGGGCTGGGCTACTGCGGCTGCCGGAACCTGGCCGAGCTGAGACGCCGGGCGAGATTCGTGCGCATCTCGGGGGCCGGTCTCAAGGAAAGCCACGTGCACGACGTGAAGGTCACCAAGGAGACGCCTAATTACGCGCTCAACGGCTGAACCGGAAAGCGGGCCCGGGGAGAAAGGGACATGAGGATACTTATAGTAGACGACAGCGAAGTGACCAGGACGATGATGAACGATTTTCTTACCGCCATGGGCCACGTGGTGGTGGGTGAAGGCGAGGACGGGGTGGAGGGGGTAAGGCTCTTCTCGGAGACCTCGCCGGACCTGGTGCTGATGGATATGATCATGCCGCGCAAGAACGGTATGGAGGCGCTTTCCGAGATCAGGGAATTGTCGCCGCAGGCTAAAGTGGTGATGGTGACCGCCGTACAGCAGGAGGCGCTGAGCGGCCAGCTCCTTGAGAAAGGCGCCGCGGCCGTGCTGAGCAAGCCCTTCGTCTACGGCGAACTGGAAGCGGTGCTGAAAAAACTCGCCTGAAGGCCCCTACCGGGCCCGCTCCTTCCACTCGGCCACGGTCTTCAGCGCTTCCAGCGGCGTCATCCTGTCGGGGTCGCAGGCTTTTATCTCGTCCAGCAGGGGATGCGCCGAGAACATCGGCAGCAGGGGGGGCAGGCTGTCGCCCGCCGGGGCGGCCTCGATGCGGTTCCTGTTCTCCAGTTCCCGCAGTATCTCCCTCGCTCTCGCCACGCAGGATTCGGGCAGGCCGGCCAGCTGCGCCACGTGTATGCCGTAGGATTTGTCGGCCGGGCCGGCGGTTATCTTGTGGAGGAAGACCACCTCGGTCTTGCCGGCGGCGTTCGTCCATTCCTTGACCGCCACGTTGAAGTTCTTTATGCCGGCGTATTTCTCCGCCAGTTCGGTCAGCTCGAAATAATGCGTCGCGAAAAGCACGCGCGGCCCGTCCTCGGCCCTGTGGAGGTATTCCACCACGGCCCAGGCTATAGAGATGCCGTCGAAGGTGGAGGTGCCGCGGCCGACCTCGTCGAGCAGCAGCAGGCTGCGCGGCCCGGCCAGGTTTAGTATCGAGGCCGTCTCGCGCATTTCCACCATGAAGGTGGATTCGCCGCGCGAGAGCCTGTCCTGCGCGCCGATGCGCGTCATGATGCGGTCGGTCACGCCTATGACGGCGGACCTGGCCGGCACGAAGGAGCCGGCCTGCGCCATCAGCACTATCAGCGCGTTCTGCCGCAGGTAGACGCTCTTGCCGCTCATGTTGGGCCCGGTCAGGATCACCAGCTGCGGGCCCTCGCCGCCGAGTTCTATATCGTTGGGCACGAAGGAGCCGGCGGGCAGCAGCCGCTCGACCACCAGGTGGCGGCCCTCTTCTATCCTCAGTTCGCCGCCGCCAGTCATTTCCGGGCGGACCAGGTCGTACCTGACCGCGCTCTCGGCCAGCGCCAGGAAGGCGTCCAGCTCGGCCGCCGTCATGGCGAAGGAGCGCAGCGCGGAGAGGCGCGAGAGCAGTTCCGCGCGCAGCTCGCCGAAAAGGTGGGTCTCGATGCGGCTGATCCTTTCCTCTGCTCCCAGTATCTTCCCCTCCAGGGTCTTCAGTTCCTCCGTGATGAAACGTTCGGCGTTGACCAGCGTCTGCTTGCGGACGAAATAGTGGGGGACCTTGGGCAGGTGGGGCCTCGTGACCTCCAGATAGTAGCCGAAGACCGAATTGTAGCCGACCTTGAGAGAGGGGATCTGCGTCCTCTCCTTCTCGCGCAGCTCTATGTCCACCAGCAGTTTCTGGCTGTTCTTGCGCACGCCGCGCAGCTCGTCGAGCTCGGCGCTCCAGCCGTCCTTTATCACGCCGCCGTCGGAGAGCCTGGCCGGGGGCGTTTCGGAGAGGGCCTTTTCGAGCAGTTCGCGCAGGGCGTTGAGGGGCTTGGAGACCTCTTCCAGGGCGCCGGCCAGGCCCGGGGACTTCTCGAAGAAGGACGGGGAGGTCAGCAGCATCTTAAGCCGCGGCAGCTGCGCCAGGGCGCGGCGCACGGCCGCGGCGTCGCGCGGCGAGACGCTGGCGTTGGCGACGCGGCCCAGCACCCGCTCGATATCGGGCACCTGCGCCAGCAGCGCGGTCAGCGATCCCCGGGCCTCGCGGTCCTCCGCGAGGAAGCCGGTGAAATCGTGCCTGGCTTTTATCGCCGGCAGGTCGCAGAGCGGCTCGAGCAGCCACTTCTTGAGCAGGCGCGAGCCCATGGCGGTGCGCCCCAGGTCCAGCGCCCCCCAGAGCGTGTTCGCGTCGTCGCCGCTCTCGGAGCCGACTATATCGAGCGTCTTTATGGCGGATTCGTCGAGCTGCAGGCGCCCGCCCGGCTCGAAGAAGGAGGGGGAGAAGGTCTCCTTGAGGCCGGGCTGCGTCTCGCGCAGGTAATTGACGGCGCTGACGGCCGTCCTGGCTGCCAGGCCGTTGTTGCGCCAGACGGACAGACGCTGCCAGGGCAGCTCGGCGCCGTCGGGCCTGAAATAGGGGGTCAGCAGCGCGCCGGGAGGGACCAGTCCAGCGGCTTCCAGCCTGGCGGCCGTCTCTTCGGAGGCCACGATCTCGGCCGGCGAGATCTTGGAGAGCAGCGACTGCAGTGCGTAATGGCGCGGGTCGTTGACGTTCTGGGCGGCGTTGAATTCTCCCGTGGAGGCGTCTATCCAGGCCAGGCCCCAGCCCACGATGTCGATGTGCAGCGAGGCCAGGTAACTGGCGGTCTTGGACTGCAGCAGTTCGTCCTCGACTATCGTGCCCGGCGTCATGACGCGGACTATCTCGCGGCGGAAGAGCTTGGACTTCTTCCCTTCCTCGCCGGAGGGGGCTACCTGTTCGCAGATGGCGACGCGGCGTCCCGCTTTGAGCAGCCGGGCTATATAGGTCGCGGAGGAGTGATAGGGGACGCCGCACATGGGCACGCCGTGGCGGGAGGTCAGTACCACGCCCAGCAGCTGGCTGGCCGTTTTGGCGTCGGCGTCGAACATCTCGTAGAAGTCTCCGAGGCGGAAGAAGAGTATGGCCCCGGGATGTTCCCGTTTCAGGGCCTGGTACTGCTGCATCAGCGGGGTGTCGGCGGTCTCGGTCTGTGCCATAAAATATCCTTACCGGCGGGAGGAATGCAGATATTCTACCAAAAGGGCTCTGGCCTCATTAAGGGTCTTCTTCTCCATGAAGGCCCCGCGCAGCGCGGCGGCGCCCTTGAGGCCCTTGAGGCAGTAACCGATGAGCTTGCGCGCGCGCACCACGCCGTTCTCCGGGCCGTATACGCCGCAGTTGAGTTCCAGGAACTCCAGGAAAAGTTCTATGGCGTCCTCCGGGCCGCGCTCCTTCGCCGGCCGGCCGGAGAGCCCGGCCTCGATCTCGGAGAAAACGAAAGGGTTGCCCACGGCGGCGCGTCCTATCGCGGCGCCGGCGCAGCCCGCCGCCAGCATGGCCCCGGCCGTCGCCGCGTCCTTCACGCCGCCGTTGCCGATGACCGGTATCCGCACGGCCGCGGCGGTGGCGGCCACGGCCTCCAGGTCCACCGGGCCGGTATGGAAGGCCTCGGCGTAGCGGCCGTGCAGCACGACGGCGGCGGCGCCCTCGCCCTCGGCCAGCCTGGCCAGTTCCGGCCCGAGCACGGTCCCCGTCTTAAGCCCGACGCGGGTCTTCAGCGTGACGGGGACTTTGACCGCGTTGACCACGGCGGCCGTGATGTCCGCCAGGAGCCCCGGCCGTTTCATGAGGGCCGCCCCTGCGCCCGCCCTGAGGACTTTCTTCACGGGGCAGCCGGCGTTTATGTCGACGACGTCGGCGCCGGCCTCTTCGGCCAGCTTCGCGGCCAGGGCCATGGCCTGCGGGTCGGAGCCGAAGAGCTGTATGGCGACCGGGCGCTCTCCGGGAGTGATGTCGAGCATCCGCATCGACTTGCGGTTGCCGTAGCGCAGGCTGTCGGCCGAGACCATCTCGGTGACCACCAGCCCGGCGCCGCCGCGCGCGCAGAGCAGCCGGAAAGGTCCGTTGGTGATGCCGGCCATCGGCGCCAGCCAGAGGCCGTTCTTCAGCCTGAGGCGGCCGAGGTCCATGTGCGGCAGGGCTGCGTGTCTCACGGTCTGGAGGGGTAGTTCCCGTCGTGGCTTACGGAGAGGTCGCGAGGGTCGCGCCGGCGGACCCTGTTGATCTCGGCGCGGGAAGCGCCGACGGCGGCGAGCACGCGCAGCTGGAACTCGTCGGCTTTCGCCTCCTGCGCGGTCACGTCGCGCAGCGTGGTGACGTCGAATTGCAGCGGATTGGCGGTCTTCTTCTCTATCCACTCCGCGGTCCCGCCCGGCGGCGGGGGGGTCTTCCGTCTGCGCCCGGGAGGGAGCGAGGCGGAGCGGTGATAGGAGTGCCAGGCATGATGCGCGATTATGCCGGCGCACCAGGCGTCGGACCTGTAGGCGTTGGCGTCGGAAAGGAAGACCGTCGCCACGCCCTCATGGAAGCCGAAGGAGGTCTTGTCGGCGCTTCGCACCACATAGACGTACTTGCGGACGAAATTGAAGGCGTCCCTGTCGTAGAGCCAGATGAGTTTCAGCGAGCGGGTGACCTGCCGGCTGAAACGGGGGGAGCCCTCTATGGCCAGTCCGGAGCCCGGCACCGGGCCTTCCGAGGGGGGGGCGGCCGCCGCCGCGCTTTCCGCCGGGGGCCGCGTTCCGCCGGGGACCGCGGCGCCGGGCTCGTCCGGTGCGGACCGGCGCAGCAGGTACCAGGCCGCCGCGCCGAGGACGGCGAAGAAAAGCAGCGCGAATATCCTGAAACGCAGTCTGGACCTGGATTCCATCTGAAAAAGACCGGCCGGCGCGCGTCTCGCGCGCCGGCCTTCGCCTCACCTGAAGGACTTTACGTAGGACTTGTAGAAGGACTGCAGTTCGTTGTCGGGGTCCTGGAACTCCAGGATGTGCTTCTTGCAGCCGCGGCGGGAGCAAATCTGCACCTGGCCGCCCTGCCTGAGGTCGAAAGCCACCATCTGCGCCGAGCAGAGGTCGCATTTGCGCGTGCTCTTGAGGTCCGCCTTGCAGTGGGGGCAGCGGAAGCCGGCTATCTTGGAGAGCGGTACGGGCAGGGAGGTCTCGGCGTCGTAGCTGCCGTAGAGCGAACTGAGATAGAGCGGCGCGTTCTTGCCCGCGTAGGTCAGGCGCACGGCTATGGCCGGCTTACCGTTGAGTTTCTTGGACGGGTCCATCAGGGACTTGCCGCAATGCGGGCAGCTTACCGATACGCTCATCATGTCGCCTCCGTACCGCTGGTAATAGGGTGAAATGATACCAAATTAGGCCCTTTCAGGCCGACTTCACGGCCCCCTGTTCTATCCTGGCCCTGTAGGAGGCGTGGAACTTCCTCATCTTCTCCACCAGGGCGCTTATCTCCTCTTTAGGCGGCAGGAAGGTGGTGCGGAAATGCAGGGTCCCCGGCCGCTGGCCGAAGCCCGAGCCCGGCACGACGCAGATCCCGGTCTCCTCCAGCAGGCGCAGGCAGTACTTCGTGTCGCGGGAGGTCTCGTACTTGTGGCGTTCGGCCGGGGTCATCCTCTCCGGGTCCATGCCGTCGGGATGGGGAAGGTCGAATTTCACGAAGGCGTACATAGCGCCCTGGGGGGAGGAGACGCTCATCCCCTCTATGGAGTTGAGCCCCTTGCCGAGGATGCGGGCCTTCTCGCGCAGGTCCCCCAGGATGGCGTTCTTTTCCTTTTCGTAAAGGGAGTGGCTCTCGTCGCCGGGCCTGGGCGGGTCTATCATCAGGTAGGTCACGACCTGGCCGATGGTATTGGAACAGAGGCCTATCGACTGGAGTTTGACGAGCTCCGCCCACACGTCCTCGGGCATGTTGCGCACTTCCATGTAGCCGCCGCGGTGGCCGCATTCGCCGAGGAAGCCCTTGGAGACCGAGTGGAAACTGAACAGCGTCACTTCCTTCTCTCCCAGTTCGTGCATGACCTTCGCGAAGGAGTGGAATTTAAGCCCCGCGCCGTAGATGTTCTCCTGGTACACCTCGTCGGCGAGTATGGCCAGGCCGTTCTCCTTCGCGAAGCGTATGACCATGATGATGTTCTCGCGGGAGAGCACCGCGCCGGTCGGGTTGCCGGGGTTGATGACGGCTATGGCCACCGGGTTCACGCCCTGGGCCCGCGCCTCGGCGATGGAGCGCCGCAGCTCCGCCTCGCCGAGCTGCCAGCCGCCGGCTTCGTCGAGAAAATAGTTCACCTGGCGGGCGCCGTAGAGGTCTATCGTGGCGCTGTAAAGCGGGTACTGCGGTATCGGGATCATGAAGCCGTCCGCGGGACCGCTGGTCAGCATCGTCATCGCCGACTGCACTCCCTTGCTGGCCCCGTCGGTCAGCAGTATGCGGTCCGGGTCGGCCGGGATGCCGTCGCGCTTGGATATGAAATCCGCTACGGCCTGCCGGATGAAAGGCATGCCGGCGCTCTGCGTGTAGGCGCCCATTCCCGTCGGGTTCTTCTCCAGTATCAGCCGGGCCCTGCGCACCGCGTCGGCGGGGAAGGAGGACGCCGTTTCGGGCCTGTCGAGCAGTTCCGGGTATTCCACGAGGGCCAGGACCTGCCGCACGAAGGTGAGCGGCTTCTGTTTGAGGGCCTGCGGGTTGCCGATATTGCAGTAGGTTATGTGGCGGCCCTGTTTTTCCAGTTCCTGGGCGCGGATGACTATCTTGCCGCGCACGGCGTAATGGGCTTTGAGAAGGTTGGCGTTGAGACGGGAAAGTTTGACCATATTTTCATTATAACTTTTCCGGGGACAGTATACTTAATTCCCCGTTTTTTCTCTTTTCTCCGTCGGTGCGTCTCCCGGGATGTTCGGGGAATTAGGTATACTGTCCCCGGATATAAAAGGAGCCTGAAATGTGCGGAGTCATAGGGTTAAGCTGCTTTAAGGACAGGGAAGACCTCGGCGCGGAGGCCGCGCGGCTGCTGCGGATGCTGGAATACCGGGGCTACGATTCCACCGGCGCCCTTATACAGGACTCCTCCGGCCGCATCACGCTTAAGAAGGACGTCGGCGCGCCCAGCGTCATCACGAAAAAGCTCGGTATAGACCGCCTCGCCGGCAAGCTCTTCTGCGGGCAGGTCCGCTGGGCCACTTTCGGCGCGGTCACGAAAGAGAACGCCCAGCCCCACGACGTCCGCTGCCATACGCATCTCTACGGCGCCCATAACGGCAATATCACCAACTGCGACCAGCTCAAGGACTGGCTCGTCTCGGAGGGCCACGACGTAAAGAGCGACAACGACGGCGAGATGCTGGTGCACACGATAGAGCATTTCTTCGCCGCGGAGCTGAAAAAACTGCGCGACAGGTCCGGCAGGCGCGGCCGTTACGCGGCGCTCAAGGCGGCCATACTCGCAGCCGCGAAAAAGACCACCGGCTCTTTCGCCGCGGTAGTCGTGGATCCGGTCACCGAGCTGATGGCCTGCGTGAAGGCCGGCAGCAGCCTCTACATGGGCGCCGGCTCCGACCGCGAGCACGGCCCTTTCATCATCGCCTCCTCCGACCTGGCCAGCGTCCTGTCGACGACCAAGATGCTCTACCCCATAAAGGAGGACGAGTTCGCGCTCTATACGCCGGAGAAGGCCGACTTCTTCCACCTCCGCACCGGCCGCCCGCTGAAGAAGGAGAAGTCCCGCAGCCACCTGCGCGTGGAGGAGACGGGGCTGAAGAAACCCTTCAAATATTTCATGGAGCAGGAGATATTCAGCGAATCCGCCGCCGCCGCCAAGGTGCTGTCCTTCTTCGCCGACCGCTCGCCGCTGACCGACCTGGCCCGCCGCGCCGCGGCCCGGGACCGCGGCTTCGTGCGCGACATCAAGGCGCGGCTGACGGAACTGGCGGCCGTCACCGACGCCGCCGGGCTCAAGCGCGGGGCCGCGTCCTTCTTCGCCTCGCCCCTGGTCCGGAAGGCGCTCTCCTACGCCCGGTCCTGCCGCCTGCCGCTGGCCTCGATGGCGCCCGAGTCCCGGATGGCCGATTTTTTCACCGAGCTGCGCGGCCTCTACGGCTCGGCCGAATGCGGCCAGGCGCTCAAGTTCGCCGACGCCCTGTTCATGCTGGAGGAGATAGACGCCACGAGCGCCGGCATGGAGAAGTACTGCGCCATAATGGAGCGCTGCCGCCTGCGCGGCCGCTCCGCCTATTTCGTGGCCTGCGGGACCTCCTATAATTCCGCCAAGTGCGCCTCGGTCTTCTTCAGCCGGCTGGCCGGCGTGAACGTGACGGCCTATCTGCCGGGCGATTTCCGCTCGCAGTGCCTGGAGGCGGTGCGCGACGGCGACGTGCTCATAGGCATAAGCCAGAGCGGCGAGACCAAGGACCTGATAGACGTCTTCAACCAGGTGAAGGCCTCCGGCCGGCGGGTCTCCTATGTGAACGTGGTCAATAACGTGAACTCCACCATAGCCCTGGAGAAGTCGGACGTCTGCATCCCGCTGCACTGCGGGCCGGAGATAGCGGTGCCCGCGACCAAGAGCTTCGTCAACCAGCTGCTGGTGCTCTACATCATGGCGCTGCGGCTGGGCGAGCGCCTGCTGAAGCGCAAACCCTCGGCGGCCGCCTCCGCCAGGCTCAGGAAATACTCCGAGAGCCTCTACCTGATACCGGAACTCATAGAGGAGACCATAAACGGCACGCGCGACGCCGTCGCGCAGACCGCGCAGGACCTGCACCTGGAGCCGAGCGTCCACATACTCGCCACCGGCATGCACGGCATAGCCCGCGAGGGCGCGCTCAAGGTCCGCGAGGTGGTGCTCAACCACACCGAGGGCTTCGAATCGCCGGAATTCAAGCACGGCCCGAACACCATACTGGGCGTGAACACGATATTCGGCATGGAAGGGGTCGGGGCGCTGGTGGACAAGTTCGCCGATACGATAAAGTACGCCGTGGCGCATTGCGGCAGGCGGCTGCCGCCGGACGGCCTCTACCGCATCTTCAGGGCCGTTTCCGACTACGCTTTCTTCGACAGGAAGCCGGCCGGGCTGACGGCCGCCGAGAAGGCGGTCTTCTCGGACATACTCGGCAAGCACAACTTCTTCGAGACGATGTACACCAATTACCCGCTGGTCTTCGTGACGGGCCCCAATTCCCGCGACGTGAACCTGACCGTCTCCCAGATAAACACCCACAAGATCCGCGGGGCCGACATCTACGTCATAGCCGAGGAGGACCGCCTGCTGCGCGACGCGGCCGGCAGGAGCCCCGCGTCCATGTACTCCAAGGCCTACCGGCACGGCTATGTCCCGCTGCCGAAGACCGGCGACGACCTGCTGGTCTTCTTCACCTCCTCCGTGGCGCTGCAGCTGCTGGCGCTGGAGATGAGCGTGAAGAAGATGCGGTTCCTGGACCGCCTGGACATCAAGGACCACGGCGTGCACCCGGACTCGCCCAAGAACGTAAGCAAGTCCATAACCGTGGATTAAGCAAAAGGAATAACTATTGCGGTCCGCTAAGGGGCTGAGCCGGCAAAACACGGGGTTTCGCGCTTACGATGCTCCGGCCTCCGTGAAGGTTTTGCCTGGTTCAGCCCCTCGTCGGCCCGGTTGTTCCCTTACGGGGCGCTTGCAATCGTTTCGTATTTATTCGTAGCGCAGGGCGTCTATGGGGGACAGGTCCGAGGCTTTTTTTGCGGGCCAGAATCCGAAGATCACGCCCACGCCGGCCGAGAAGCCGAAGGCCAGCGCGACCGAGGCGGGCGAAACGTAGACCGCCCAGCCGGAGAGCTTGGAGAGGACGAAGGCGCCGCCGGCCCCGGCGGCTATGCCTATGGCGCCGCCTATCACCGAGACTATGACCGCCTCGATGAGGAACTGCAGCAGCACGGCGCGGCGCGTGGCGCCGATGGCCTTGCGCAGGCCTATCTCCTTGGTGCGCTCGCTGACGCTGACCAGCATGATGTTCATGATGCCGATGCCGCCGACGATGAGGGAGATCCCCGCTATGAAGCCGAGCAGAGTGCTGAAGGTCTTGATCGTCCCGGTGAGCATGGACTGGAACTCGGCCATGTTCATGATCATGAAAGTGTCGTCCTTATGCTCCGGGACGTTCTTGCGCTTGCGCAGCAGTTCCTTCACCCGCTCCTGCGCCTCCTCCATCAGCTTATAGTCCGACATCTCCACCCAGATGGAATCCACGTACTGCTTGCCCAGCACGGTCTTCATCGCGGTCTGCAGCGGGACGACTATATTGTCGTCCTGGTCGCGCGGGCCCTGTGCGCCTTTAAAGGGCAGGACGCCGATGACGGAAAAATTGCGGCGGTTTATCTTTATCGTTTTTCCGACAGGGTCCTCGTCGCCGAAAAGCTCGTTGGCCACGGTCTGTCCTATGACGGCCACCTTGCGCATCTGCCGCGCCTCCTGGGCCGAGAAGAAGCGGCCGAAGGCGGGCTCCGCGGCGCGCATGGACGCGTACACGGCGCCGGCCCCGGTCAGCGAAGTGCGGTGGTTCCTGGCCCCGTAGACGGCCTGCACGCTGCCCGAGACCAGCGAATCGGTCCTGACTACGTTGGGGACCCGGGCCAGCGCCTCGGCGTCCTCCATCGTGAGGCGGCTGGTGCCGCCGAAGCCCTGCGACGGACCCCGGCCGCTCATGCGCGCCGGCATGACGGACAGCAGGTTGGTCCCCAGCGAGGACATCTGTTTCTCTATGGCCTTCTGCGCGCCGGTACCGACGGCGAGCATGGCGATGAGCGCGCCGACGCCGATGATGATGCCCAGCATCGTCAGCAGCGAGCGCGTCTTGTTGCTGAGTATCGAGCGCACCGAAGAGGCCATGTTCTCGGCGGCCTCGCGCCAGGTCAGGAAGAAATTGGCCGGCACGCGCACGGGCCTGCCCTCGCCGGCCGGGGCGGGCTTCTTCGTCGTGTCCTCGATGACAAGGCCGTCCTTTATCTTGATGACGCGGTCGGCCCAGGCGGCTATGTCGGGCTCGTGGGTGACCAGGACCACGGTGATACCCTGTTCGTTGAGGCCCTTGAAGATGTTCATTATCTCGTCGGCCTGGGCCGAGGCCAGGTTGCCGGTGGGCTCGTCGGCGAAGACTATGCGCGGCTCGTTGACCATGGAGCGGGCTATGGCCACGCGCTGCTGCTGGCCGCCGGAGAGCTGGTTGGGCCTGTGGCCGGCCCGGTCGGAGAGGCCGACGGCGGCCAGGTGCTTGAGCGCGGCCGCCGGGTTGGCCTTCTCGCCGAGGTAGATCTGCGGCAGCCCGACGTTCTCGGCCGCCGTCATGCGCGGCAGCAGGTTGAACTGCTGGAAGACGAAGCCGATGATGCGGGCGCGGAGGTAGGAGAGCTCCCCGTCGTCGAGGTCGCTGATCTCGCGGCCGTAAAGTTTGAAAGAGCCGGCGCTGGGCCTGTCCAGCAGGCCGAGTATGTGCATCAGCGTGGATTTGCCGGAGCCGGACGGCCCCATGATGGCGACGAACTCGCCTTCTTTGACCGTCAGGTCCACGCCGCGCAGGACCTCGAGGTCCTCGCCGCCCATCCGGTAGATCTTCCTGATGCCTTTGAGCTCTATCATGTCCAGTCCGGCGGCCGCCGGTCCTTACCTGCCCCGGAAAGCCCTGCGCTGCTGGGCGTTCATTTTGCTCCCAGGCCGCTGCGGCATGAGGGGGTTGTTGCCGCCGCTGGCGGTCTGCGGCCGGTAGGGGCGGCCCTTGTAGAACACGGCCTCCCCTTCCTCCAGGCCGCGCCTGATCTGCACCAGTTCGCCGTCGTCGAGGCCGGTGACGACCCGCTTGTAGACCGGCTTGCCTTTTTCGAGGGCGGTGATGACCGAGGTGCTGCCCGAGGCGTCCAGCGTCACCGCGCGGGAAGGGATGAACAGCGAGGGCTTCGGCTCGGTGACGCGTATCTTTATATTGGCCGTCATCTGCGACTTGAAGAAAGAGGGGACCTTGTCCGGGCGTATCTTGACCGTGTAGGTGATGACGCTGCTCTGGTTCTTGCCCTCGTCGAGTATCTGGAAGACGGTCCCTTTGACGGTGCTGTCCGGGTAGGCGTCCAGCGTTATCTCGGCCCGCTGGCCCTCCTTCACGCGGCCTATGTCGGATTCGTCCACGCCGACGGCCACGATGAGCCGGTCCGAGATGGCGAAAAGCACGGTGCTGGCCCCGACCGTCTGGCCTTCCACTATGTTCTTGAGGATGACGGTGCCTTCTATCGGGGAGATGATCTTGATCGGCTTGTAGGTCTCCTGCCAGTATTTGAACTGCTCCTCGCCCATCGCCCGGGCCGAGTCGAGTATGGCGACGCGGTCGGCCGAGCTCATAAGGGCCAGCGTCTCTCCGAGGGCGACCTTGTCGCCTTCCTCGACGAGTATCTCCTCGATGCGGCCGCTGGAGGCCGGCTGTATCTCCACGCGGTTGAGCGGCTCCACGCCGCCGGTGGTCTCCACGTACTCCGCGGTCTCCTTCATGAAGGCCGCGGTCGATGAGTAGGGGATCTCGTCGCCGCCGTTCTTCTTCCCGGAAAAGTACCGCCAGCCGCCGGCGGCCAGCAGAACGGCCCCGGCCAGGAGCAGGATCTTCTTGACGTTCTTTTTCTGCATAGGATGTTCCCTTTATTCGCCCAGCCCGGTGCCGAGCAGGTTCTCGACCGCGAGCTTGCGGGTATTGGCGTTCTTGAGATATTCCAGCTGGTTGAGCCGCGCGTCGACCAGGTTCTGCTCGATGTTCTCGAGGTCGAGGAAACTTATCTTGCCGGCCATGTACTTTATCTGCGATTCCTTGTAGCGCTCCTCGCTGGCCTCGAGGACCTTCACGTGCGCCGCCGCGGTCTGCCTGGCGTTGAGGAACTCGTTATAGTAGTTGAAGATGTCGTTCTCCAGGCCCAGCACGGCCTCGCGCAGGCCTTCCTCGGCGGCTTTGAGCGCGGCGCGCGCGGCCCCGGTATTGTGCCTGTAGTAGGTCGGGCCGTTCGCGAGCAGCGGTATCGAGAGCGAGAGGCCCAGCGACCAGCTCTTCCGCTCCGGGAACTCGTAGGGGCCGCTCCAGTTCATCGACTGGCTGGCCGTCAGCGAGGGCGCCGCGTCGTATTTGGCGGAGAGGAGGCGCTCCTCGTAGACGCCCAGGGTCTTGCGCTGCGAAACTATGCGGGGGGAGGCCTCGATCAGCGGGCGCAGGTCTCCCGTATCCAGCGAGTATTCCGGCGAGGTGAATTCCCCTTTGGCCGTCAGCGGCCGGTAGGCCGAGGTGCCCATCGCTGCCAGCAGGCCGCGCCGCGCGATGTCCAGCGAACGCTCCGCCTTGGCGGTGTCGGCCTTCGCCACCTCGTAGAGCGCTTCGGCGTAGAGCATGTTGCCGCGCGACTCCATGCCGCTCTCATACTTGAGCTTTATGAGCCGCGCGTTCTGGTCGCGCAGGTCCAGCACTTTTTTCTGGGCGGCCAGCTTCTCCTGGGAGAAGAGCAGGTTCACGAAGGCCGAGTAGAGCGTCTGGCGCAGCGCGGCCGATTCGGTCCGGTAATCCGCCTCGGCCTTTTCGTAGCTGAGCTTGGACGACCGGATGGAGGAGAAGGTCTTGAGGCTGAACAGGGTCTCGGAAGCCGAGACGCCCGCGCGCCAGCTGGTGGAGGCGTCGGTGGAGTCCCCGCCGGACCTGCTTACCGAATGGGACAGGCTTATGTTCGGCATGAAGGCGTTGTAGCCGGAGAGGTAGGTATGCCTGTTCTGCTCTATCGCCAGCCGTTTCGCGCTGAGCGACGGGTTATTGGCCAGCGCCTCGCGCACGCACTGCTCCCAGGTTATATCCTCCGCGGAAGCGGGAGCGCCCGCCAGGGCCGCCAGCGAGACCAAAAGGAATAGTTTTTTCATAGGCTTATATGTGGCCGCACGATCATAACGCGGCCGGGCCCCGTTTTATTGCATGGCCGGTAAAAACCCCTGTATTACTTCAGCTTTTCCATGCCGGCGAACTCGCGGTCAAGCCGGAAGCCGCGCAGTATCTCTTTGTCGTCCGGGGTCCCGGCTTTTTCCATCGCGCGGGCTATGGTGGGGGCCAGGCCGGGGCCCAGCATGAAGCCCTGGCCGCACATGCCGACCGCCAGGACGAACCCGTCCGGGCCGGGCCCGGCGTCCACTATCGGGAAGCCGTCCGGCGTCATGGGGTATAGGCCGCGCCAGGTGCGGCGCACTTTCACTCCCGAGAGCTGCGGCATGAGGTTTATCATGCGCCGGGAGACTTCCGGCAGGAACTCGGAGGTGGAGCGGCAGTCGTCGCCCCAGACCGGCGGGTTGGGCGTGAGGCAGAACACCAGCTGGCCCTCGGAATTCTGGTAGAAGTAGTAGTTCTTGGACTTGTCGCCCGGCCTTATGTCCACTATCATGGGCTTGAGGAAAGGCTTGAGCGGCTCGGTGATGCCGGCCTCGTGGCAGTCGGGCCTGACCGGGACCTTTACGCCGGCCAGCTCCGCTATTTCCGCGGCTTTGGCCCCGGCGGCGTTTACGACATGGGCCGCGCCGTAGGCGCCCTTGTCCGTCATGACGCCCTTAACGGCGCCGGACGAGACCGTTATGCCGGTCACGCGCTCATGGAAGCGGAACTCCGCGCCGGCCTTTACGGCCGCGCGGTAGAAGGCCTGGCCGCTGAGCAGCGGCGAGGCGCTGCCGTCGTCGGGTGAATAGGTGCCGCCGCGCAGGTCGCGGGGATTGATGCCGGGCGCGAGCTTCTTTATCTCTTCCGGGCCCAGCCAGGAGATATTGAGGCCGAAGGCCTGCTGTACCTTGAGCATTTCCCTGAGCAGCCGCTCGTCGCTCTCGGTATAGACCGGGAAGCAGTAGCCGCCCTTGAGCCAGCCGATATCGTCGCCGCGCTTCTCATGCCAGGTGGAGAAGACCTCCAGGCTGCGCAGGCAGGTCTTGATCTTGGCGCCGTCGGAATGCGTGGCGCGGACGCCGCCTATGGCCTCCTTGTTCTGGCCCTGGCCGGCCGAGGCCAGCTCGTCGAGGACCAGGACCTTTTTGCCCTTTTCCGCCAGTTCCAGCGCCAGCGGCGTTCCCACGCTGCCCGCCCCTATGATGATGACGTCGTAGTTCTTATCGGTCATGGTATTAGAAGCCGCTCCAGCCGGCCTTCTCCTCTATTTCGGTGCGGCACTTTATATTGGCGAAAGTCCCAAGCTCCGTTTCCATCAGCAGCGGGCGCTGCGTCATGGCCGTCAACTCCTCGGGCTTCACGCCTTCGGAACGGCAGATGGAGAGTATCAGCGAATTGCAGGTCTTGGAGCCGCAGGCGCCCATGCCGGCGCGCGTGACGGCCTTGAGCTGGTTGAGGTCCCGGATCCCGGAGCGTATGGCCTTGCGTATCTCGCCCAGCGTCACGCGCTCGCAGCGGCAGATGACCGTCTCATCGGGGGAATCCTTCGTGACGGCCGGCTTCCCGGGTTTCTCTTCGGAGTAGAGCCGAACGCCAGCTATCCGGTCGGCGACGGCCCCGTCGGCGGCCAGCTGCAGTATGAGCGTGCTGTCGGCCTTAAAATCGCGTATGTCCACAACCTTCGCCTTTCCCAGCGGGCACCCTTCCCAGTCGGTCAGCTCCACCTCGTCGCCCTTCTTCACTTCACCGCGGCCTATCTCGAAGGGCACGGAGACGACGGGATTCTTCTCGTCCCTGCGGCGGTCCACTATCGTTATCGCCAGGCCGGGGCAGACTACCAGGCATTTGAAGCAGCCTATGCATTCGCCCTCGAACTTCGGCGCGGCCATGATGTTCTCGACCGGTATCTTTATCGACTTCTTGGGGCAGGAGGTGGAGCAGGGATTGCAGGGTATTTCCTGCCGGCAGTGCAGCACGGGATAGACCTTGCGGTCGTGCTCCCGGTCTTTCACCGGGGCGGTCGGGCCGGGGCGGGACTTGAGCGTCTCGAGCTTCTCGTACCAGAAAGCGGGCACCGGGCCGGCCATGACGCCGAGGCTCTTGAGCACCTTGTGCGCGGTGATCTTGCCGCTGAACATGGCGGCCGAGGCCTCGGCTATCTCCTCGGCGTCGCCGCAGACGAAGGCGTTCATGCCGAACGCGGCCGCCTGCTGGTGGAACTCGTTTATGGAGTTGAGGCCGACCGCTATCAGCAGCGTGTCGGCGTCGAAGGTCTTCTCCGTGCCGGGCAGCGGGCGGAACTTGTCGTCCACCTCCGCTATCGTGACGCGCTCCAGTTCCTCTTTGCCTTCCGCGCGCAGTATGGTGTGGCGGGTATGGACCGGCACTCCGAGGCGCCGTATCTTATCCTCGTGCACCTTGTAGCCGCCGCAGCGCTTCTGCGCCTCGATGAGCCCGACCACCTTGATGCCGGCCTGCAGCGCGTGGTAGGCCGCTATCAGGCCCACATTGCCGCCGCCGACTATGAAAAGCCTTTTGGAGGGGCGGACCAGGTCGCGGTTGACCAGCGTCTGGAAGGCGCCGGCGCCGTAGACGCCGGGCAGCGTGTTGCCGGGGAACGGCAGCGATTTCTCGCGCGCGCCCGCGGCGGTGATGATGGCCTTGGGTTTCACCAGGCAGTAGTTCCCGTCGCGCACTACGCCGGCCTTCTTGTCGGAGAAAACGGCCACGCAGGAGGAATTGAGCCAGACCTTCACCGACGGGAATTCCTTGAGCTGGTCGGTCAGCTTGTCGGCTATGTCTATGCCGCGCGTGCCGGCGTAGCAGTCCTCTATGGAGCCGAAGAATTTATGCGTCTGCAGCACCAGCTTGCCGCCCAGCTTGTGCTTGTCGTCCACTATTATCGTGGAGACGTTGAGCTTGCCCAGCTCTATAGCGGCCGCCAGTCCCGAGGGGCCGCCGCCTATTATGAGGGCGTCGGTCTCCACTTCCTCTATGCGCCCCGCGTCCTGTACGCAGACGGCGGGCGGCAGGCCGGGCACTCCTTTGAGCTCTTCCACCTTCATGCCCGCGCGCACCGGTGTGACGCAGGATTTGACCGATATCCCGTCGGCCAGCACCGAGCACTGGGCGCATTGGCCGTTGGCGCAGAAGATGCCCTGCGGGCTGCCGTCCTTGTGGTGGCGGCTGAAGATCTTTATCCCGTTGGCGAAGAGCGCGGTGGAGAGCATCTCGCCGTCGAGGGCCTCCAACTCCCGCCCCTGGAAAGTGAATTTGACCCGGTCGCCTTCCGGCGGGGTCAGTATCATGTGCTCTTTTATGCGCTCGTTCATTTTTTCTCCGGTAGGCGGCCGGACTCGCGTCGTCGGCGCCCAGGAATAAATGTTACAAAAAATAGTGGTATATGTGGTCGGCGCGCGGCAGCGCCACGGCGCTGCCGAACTTGACAACATAACAATGGTCTGCAAAACTATGGCGGTCGGCGCAGGACAGGGGAAAAGGGGCAGGCCGATGTTTTCAAAATTTAACTGTAACGGGAGCCGCGCGCTTCGGGCGTACGGCTTTGTCTATTGTCATGGAGGAAAACCTATGAACCGCATCATCGCAGGAGTTCTCATCATGTTGTCGCCTTGCGCCGCCCTGGCGCAGGAAGCCTCAACCGCCGCGGACCAGGTGCCGATAGAGGAATACGTGCCCAAGGTGATAATAGAGAGCAAATGGGGCACAGGACCAGGGGAATTCGGTATGGCATCGCAGTTCCCGCTGGGGTATTTTGAGAAATATCAGCCCTCCAGCCTTGCCGTGGATTCCAAGGGAAATATCTACATCCTGGACTTTGTCAACGACCGGATACAGAAATTCAATAAGTCCGGCAAGTATCTGACGGAATTGCCTGTGGAAGGGCTGAAGGGCGAGCTGGCCGGATATTGTGACGATGACACCTGCTACGAAGAACCGCCGGCACCCGGCCAGAAGATCGAACGCAAAGTGATGGGGCAAGTCGAAGTCCAGGGCATTAACATCGTAATAGATTCCAAGGATGACCTTTATTATTACTTAAAGCGTGTGAAGGACGGCAAGGAAACGGGCGAGGTGTGGGAGTTCAGGAACGACAAGCTGGTGAAAAAAACAGAGGTCCCGGCCCATGGTGGAGTTTATTATGAGGCTCCGTTAGGTTTAATACTTGAGTCGGATGACTCAATATGGATTTTTAATATAAAGGAAAACAATAAGAAGACCCATAATTTTTATGAGGTAAAAAGCGCTAAAAAGTATGATTTATCCCGTCGTGAAGAAAAGCGGAAAGCCTCGCGCGAGAGTCTTGGCGCAGATAAAGCGAAGAAAGTATTCCAGCGAAGGCGCGCGCTTAATATGGCGGTGACATCGGATGGGATAAAAGTCACACGGACAAGGAAAGGGGAATAGTATGCGTTGGGGGATTATTCTAGGTATTGTTGCGTTATTTGAGACGCCGTGTTTTGCCTTGACTCGGGACGATGTCCTCAATCGAGCTGGCGAATACGTGAGCATGGCTTGGAAAATAGGCCCCGACAACATTCTTGATGTATACGATCATGTGGGGAGTACTTCGGCAACTCCCAACAAGGGGAGTGATGGTTGGGATGATCGTGGGTATGATTGGGATGTGGAAAATTCGACATGGGTTTATTCAATTAATCGCTGGCCCTTCGTCGTGGGCTCCAGTGTTGACGGCGAGGCGTATGGGTGGAAGATAGATGATACAACAACCACTTTCAAAAACAAGTTGAAAGAAAAGGATGGGAATAAGAGTTGGATCGCAGGGCGCGAGGACGAGAAAGTCCTGCCCGGCGGGTATCTTGGGGTCACCGGTATTGATTGCAGCAGGTTCGCTTCGCGGCTGATAGAGCTTGAACCTACGACTTGGACAGGAATGTTGAAAAGTATTTCCTCACCAATTTCTTATCGTGACATGAAGAAGGGGGACTGGCTTTTTCGGACGGATCTCGGACATGTCCTGATTTTTGCTGACGAGAAATTCGAAAACCAGCCCAATATTAATTTGGTCCATTCGGTTACATGGGCCTACGGGTGGTCCGAACATGTCAGCAGGGTAATTAAGGATAATGCTGATGTTGATTTTGACGAAACCGGAATAAAACTTCGGGTTAAATCGCGTGTCACGAATCAGTATCAGTTGCATAAAGTGTATTCCCCGTTTCCGCAGTTCGCGTGGACTTCGCCTGCCTACGAGCACCCGCACCCCCTGATGGCCCCGTTGAACCAGATAATAGAGCTGGAGGTGGTCTCCAGGAGCGGCGTGGTCCCTTCCAGCGTCATGCTGGTGTTAGACGACTACCTGCCCGACGCTATCACGGTGTACGCGGGGGCGCAGGGTTTCAGCGTTACGCCCTCCAGCGAGTCCGGTCACGCGCGGGTGAAGTACGCCGTCCCGCCGGTGTACTGGCTGCCGCCCGGCGAGCACGCGGTCACGGTCTACGCGTCGAATCTGCTGGACCTGCGGGACGGTTCGCGTCTGGCGTTCACGGTGCCCGACACCAACGATACGGCGCTGTTAGCCTGGGAGGACGCAGGCCCGCTGCCGTTCATGACCGGCGGGCAGCGCGGCTCCAATACCCCCGCGACCGCCCAC